>ERZ1026945.5-NODE-5-length-168780-cov-12.429332_pt1 | contig 168780 bp, 156 predicted proteins | sample MGYA00519304_ERZ1026945 | MGnify/ENA primary metagenome ERZ1026945 (study PRJEB26926, sample SAMN06164619) | human gut metagenome | biome: ENVO:00009003; feature: ENVO:2100002; material: ENVO:00002003 | host: Homo sapiens | place: USA | collected 2012 ...
CTAATATATAATTATATTATTTTAAAATTGTCAATATCAAATATAGAATAATTCTACTTTCATGAAAAACAAAAAAGGCATAAAGACGTATGCGAATCCGATTTTTTCGGAGAACTTCAAAACGCTGATGTTCGAACGCAACATTACCCTGAAAGAATTGTCGGAGCTCACGTCGTATCCGCTGAGCACGATAAGCACATGGCGGCGCGGGCGCGTTCCGCGCAGCGGCGAGGCGTTGAAAAGGCTTGCGGCAATTTTCGGAGTCGACGAAACGCGGTTTTTCCAATGCGGCTGCAACACGGTGATTTTCGCCAACGAACTGCCGCGCAGCGTGGGCTGCCGAAAAAAAACGGATAACGCCGGGCTTGCCGAAAAAATACGCGGGCACGTCGACGGGCTTATCCGCGGTAGCCGCAAGGCGCAACTCAAACGGATTTTGGCAGTGCTCGAGCGCGAGCTTCCGCTGGAAAACTTCCGCTGAAAAAGATCCCGCCTTGAAGTCCGCACCGAAGCCCGTTTTTAACCCCGCATAAAATTTCCGAAAAAAAAGGTTGCGACGTTTTTTGGCGGTTGCTTTTATCGTCGGCATGGTCAAAACGCAAAGTGGATACACTTTTAGGGAGGAAGTCGGGAACACGATAACGCACATTCTGGGCATGATGTTCAGCGTGTGCGCCACCAGCGTGCTCGTAACGCTCTCATGCTTTTGGGGCGACTGCTGGTCGATTGTATCGTGCGCAATTTTCGGAGCGTCTATGCTGCTTGTGTATACGGCGTCGTCGGTGTATCACGCGGTGCAAAACGAACGCGCAAAGCAACTGCTAAAAAAACTCGACCATATCGCAATCTACTATCTGATTGCGGGCAGCTACACGCCGTTTCTGCTGGTGCCGATGCGCTCCGAACTCGGGTGGTGGATGTTCGGAATCGTCTGGGGGCTTGCGCTCGCGGGAACGCTCCTTAAAATTTTCATGCCGCCGTCGGGAACCAAACTGTGGTCGGTCGGGCTGTATTTGGCGATGGGCTGGCTGATTGTATTCGTCTCGGGCAAGCTGTTTGCGTGCATTCCGGGGGTGTCGATTGTCTTTCTGATTTTGGGAGGCTTGTTCTACTCGGTCGGGATTGTTTTCTACATCAAGAAGAATTGGGAATTTTCACACGCGATTTGGCATATGTTCGTGCTGCTTGGAACGATGATGCACTTCTTTTCGGTGCTGTTTGCGTGTGTGAGAACGGAAGTTTGATTTTTGCTTAATATGGACATTATTTCGAGTATCGACAATTTGGTTTCGTCGTGGAAGGGCGCGCGCCCGTCTTGGGACGAATATTTTATAGGGACGGCGATTCTGATTTCGTCGCGTTCGACGTGCTCGCGGCTGAATGTGGGCTGCGTAATTGTAAGTTCGGCGGAACACAAAAACAGAATTATAGCCGCAGGCTACAACGGATATCTGCCGGGCTTGCCCCATAACTCCTGTGTGCGCGACGGACACGAGCAGGCAACGGTTCACGCAGAGCAAAATGCGGTTTCGGACGCGGCGCGGCGCGGAGTGTCGCTGGACGGCTCGATTGCGTATATCACGCACTTCCCCTGCATAAACTGCGCGAAGCTGCTGATTTCTTCCGGTATAACGACCATCAAATATCTGCACGACTACCACAACGACGAGCTTGTTTTCGAACTCGCCGCCGAAGCAAATGTCGCAATCGAGCAGCTCGGCGGAGATTGCGCGGACAAGTGATTTCGAAGCGAACGCCTGCGTGCGCTTGCGCCGCGAAAGCCGGAATTAAAAATTCGAGGGATTGGGTGGATGCAATCGGAAACAATCAGATTTTATGAGAACGTTTCACAGTGATTTATCTTGGAATCTTGTTGTAGCTTCGCCGTCGGAGACGCTCGGCGAGTTCAAGGAATCGGTCATTTTTCTTTTGGAGGACAACCTCGACGGCGCGCTCGGCGTGCTCATAAACCGTCCGCTCGACAAGGCGGTCGCCGACTTTTCGGACATCGCCCCCGATAGCGAACTCGGAACTCTCGACGTTTACGAGGGAGGCCCCGTGGGTATGAACGAGCTTAAAATTGCGGCGTTCGTGCTGGGCGACTGCGAGGTCGGTTCGTTCCGATACGGGATTTCGCCGAGGGAACTCGAAAACCTCGAAAAGTCCTCGTATGACGTGAAACCGATGGCGTTTCTCGGCTGTGTGCGCTGGGGGCGGGAACAGTTGCGCGAAGAACTGAAATCTGGCTACTGGTTTCTCTCGAACGTTGATATGAACCTGATTTTCGACACTCCCCCCGAAGAGCTTTGGGAAGAACTTATGCTGCGCGAATTCCCCACCGTCTCCGAACTCGATTCCCCAGACGGTAATTTCAAAAGCAACTAATTTTATTGTTTCGAAAGTGGCGGCGATTGCCTACGGCAATTCCGCCTTTGACTATCAGTTAAAGTAAACATTTTGGAGTTCCGGAAGAGGCGGCGATTGCCTACGGCAATTCCGCCTTTGACTATTTATTAAAGTTTTTTTGTTATTCCGAAAGAGGCGCGATTGGCTTCGCCAATACGCTTTGCCCCGCTGGGCGGGTTTCCATTATTTCGGAAGAGGCGGCGATTGCCTACGGCAATTCCGCCTTTGACTATTCATTAAAGTTTTTTGTTATTCCGAAAAAGGCGCGATTGGCTTCGCCAATGCGCTTTGACTATTTGTTAAAGAAAAGCTGAACGAAGTGAAGCTTTTCCACTATATTTTTCGGATTAGAACCAGCTTCGGATTGGAAAAACGGGCGAGGCGCGTGCTACAAAGACGCGTTTTCGAGCGGAGGGATAGTGCTGTTGCACAGACCTCCCGAGGAAACCGTCTTTTAGCTGTGAGTGCGCCTCCGTTGCGAATCTAAATACAAAAAAACATTCCACGAATGTGGAATGTTTCCGTAAATAATAAAAATATTCACAACGAAGGCGCACGCCCTCGCCCGTTTTTCAAGAACCAGAGTCGACGGAGAATACCTGCCCCGTAATTGAGGCGGCTGCATCGGAAAGTAGAAAGGCGACGGTGGCGGCTACTGAGTCCACCGAGACTTCGCGTTTCAACGCAGTGCGGGCGGCGATTTTTTCGCGCTGGGCGTCGGTTAGCGACGCGCTCATATCGGTCGGCATAAAGCCCGCGGCAACGCAGTTCGAGCGAATCGAGCGCGAACCCCATTCGCGGGCGACATTCGCGGAAAACGCCTCCAACGCGCCTTTCGTGGCGGCATACATCGAAAGCCCCTTGAAACCTCGTCGGGCGCAAATAGAGGAAATGTGCACAAGCGACCCTCCCGTGGAATGCAAAAGCATATTGCGGACGGCGCGGTTCGAAAATTCGATTGCTGCAAAGACGTTTATCTGAAACATCCGCATGAGCGGGTCAAGGCGGAGGTTTGTGAGGAGGTCGTCGTAGGCGATTGCGGCGTTGTTGACAAGTCCGTGAAGCGGGGTGTCGACGCCGACGAAGTTTTCGAAAACGTCGGTCTTGATTTTTTCGATTTCGGAAATGTCGAATTGAAGATAGCGGACGCGGTCGCCGCCGAAGCGCGATTTTAGCGGGGCGACACATTCGGGAGACGAACGCCCGACGCCGTAGACGGCGCAGCCGCCGCGTTCGAGGAGGGTCTCGGCGATTTTGTAGCCGAGCCCACGCGAGACGCCTGTTATAAGATAATTTTTCATACTATTCGGCTTGTTTTGCCCGTGCGCGTTTTTTGCAGGGCTTCAACGAATTTTACTATGCGCGGAATTTTGAAGTTTTGAAGGAGCGCAAGCAACTCTTTTCTTAGCTCGGGCTCGGAAATCGGACGCGAGCAAACGACATCGGCGGCTACGATGTTGCCGAGAATGCGGTTCGGGATTGCGTAAACGCGGGCGTCGGAAACGGCGTCGAGGCAGCGGAGTGCGTCTTCTACTTCGGCGGGGTTCACCTTGTAGCCGCCCACGTTTATGAAGTCGCAGCGGCGGGCGAGGAAGCGGAAAGAAAGCGGATTGTAGCCGATAACTTCGACGCAGTCGCCGGTAGGATACCAGCGGGCGGAGGAGTCGCCGCCGAGCGCGGAGAGGACGAAAAGTTCGCCGTCGACAACTTTTGCGGTGCCGGCGGGCGCGGTAAAAATGTCGCCGTCGGAAACGAACATGGAGCCGTATTCGGTGGAGGCGTAGACGTTCGAAATTTTCGCGTTCGGAAAAATTTTGCCGAGAGAGCGCATTGCGCGGGCGTCGAAACGCTCGCCGCCAGAAGTCAGCCTGCGCACGCTCGGGCAAGCCGAATTTGCGCCGCCGCAAAGAAGCCTGAAAAACGTGGGGGTTGCCGAAATGTGCGTTATGCCGAATTTGTCGGCGGCGGCGAAAACTTCGGCGGGAGGTCGTGCGAAAATGTCGACGAGCGTGTTGCCGTTTAGAAACGCCTGCATAAAAATTTGAAGCCCCGCGAAGTGGGTCGGATTGTAGGCGAAACCCCAGACGTCGGCGGCGTGGCGCGGAGAGATTTTAACGTTTGAAAACGCGCTTGCGAAAGTGTGCGAGACCTCTTTGGGGCGTCCCTGTGTGCCCGACGTAAAAAGGCGTGCGCGCCAGTTTTCAAGCGGAAAGGCGTCGCGGAGTCTGCCCGAGAGAAAGGCGTTGCGGAGAGCGTCGAAGTCGGCGCGGGGCGCGGGCTCTTCGAAAGCGGAGATATCGGAAACGCCCGTGAGCGCGGCGGTTTCGGAGTCGGAAAAAGTCTCGTCAAGCAGGATAATTTCGCGGTCGAAAACGAGCGAGGCAAGGAGCGATTCGAAGACGCGCAAAATTCCGCCGCGGCAGTATTTGTTGTATGTTTTGCGCGTTGCGACGGCGTCGAAAAATTCGCCGTAGGCTATGCATACGCCCTTGGAAAAGTCGCGCAAAAACGGCTTGTTTAGCGGCGCGTCGGAGTTAGGCATCGCGCGGGCTCCCGATTTTTTTTGCGACTTCGGCGACGGTGAAGACGGGCTCGTCGGCGAAGACGTCGACGCCGAATCTGGCCTCCAAGCGAACCGTGAGCTCGGCGAGGTCGAGGGAGTCGAAGCCCAAATCCCCGCGCAGGCTCATTTGCGGAGCGAGGGCGTCGAGCTTTGAAACGCCTTTATTCAGGCGGATTGCATTCACAATTTCCAAAAGTTTTTCAGTATTCTGCATAGTCTGCGTAGGTAGGGATAAGACTAAAATCAAAAAACATATGCGAAAAAAACGCAAAAATATTTTTTTGTTGTTTCATTTTTTCGGGAAATGTGCTTATATCCTCCACTGTGATTTTGAATTGAGCGCGGCGCGTTTGCCGCCGTTTCCAACGCAGAAATGGTTTATTTAAAGACAGTCGAGTTGCAAAATCCCGCAAGCCAAACCGAATGTTTGGAGGAGATGTTTGCGGCGGTCGCAGACAAGCTCAACGCGGGACAGATGGACGAACTTAAAGAGGCAGTCTACACCCGCGAAGATACCGCGTCGACTTTTTTGGGCGACGAGCTCGCCGCGCCGCACGGCAGAATTTCGGGGCTTGACGATGAAATCGTCGTTCTCGGAGTCAGCAAAAACGGTGTAGACTGGCCCACGCAGGAACAAAGGGCAAAATTCGTGGTGCTAATCGGCGTGGACAGAAAGCGGATTTCAGCGTATCTTGCGCTGCTGCAAAAAATCATAAAATGGTATAGGAGTTCGGATTCGCATCCGTCGCCCGAATCGGACGCCGCGGAGTTGGCGGAAAGTCTGGAAAGGCATTTGGCGTAGCATGCAAGCCGAATGCGGGGGCGTTAACACATCGGCGGGCAAGTGAAAACGTTTTTTAAAATTGTATTCTACCTAAGAAGCCGAATCAATTTAAAGGGGCGCGGCGGAATTTATTTTTACGCGATTGTATCGGGCTGCATTGCCGCCGTGGTGGCGTTGGCTTTCCAGTTTTGCACGAAGACGATTTTGGCTGCGTTAACGGGCGTCAACGACTGCCCCGAAGTGCAAAGTTTCCAGCAAATAGAGCCTTGGCGCAGGGTCGCAGCACTCACAATCGGCGGTATTCTGGCGGGAACGGTGCTGATGTTCGCCTCGAAAAAAATAAAGCAGAGGGCTACGCCGTATATGGAGTCGGTCTCTATTGGCAATGGCTACATTCCCGTGCGGGCGAATTTGCTGCGGAGCTTGGCGGCGATTATCACTATTGGCTCGGGCGCATCGATTGGGCGCGAAGGTCCGCTGGTGCAGACGGCGACTGTGTTCGCGTCGATTTTCGGGCGAAGGATAAACCTTTCGACGCCGCGTTTGAGGCTGCTTATCGCGTGCGCGGCAAGCGGGGCAATGTCGGCGGTTTTCCATACGCCGCTTGCGGGCGGACTTTTTGTCTGCGAAATCGTGCTGGGAGCGATGTCGATTGAAATGCTCGCGCCGCTGCTGGTTTCGAGCTGTATGAGCTATTTGACGATAAACGTGCTGGGCGATTCGAAACCGCTTTACGAATTTCCCAACGCGTTTTTGGTGTCGAATGTGGCGACCGCCGCGGGGGCGGTTCTGCTCGGTTTTGCAGCGTCGATTTTCGCTAAGGGCTGGCTGCTGTTTTTGTCGAAGTCGCGCGGATTGCTCAACAGGAACGCGAATATGCTGCCGATACGCCTTGCGTTGGCGGGTGTGGTTGTCGGGGGTATTACGATTTTCTATCCCGAGGTTGCGGGCAACGGGGCGCACATTATCCGCGGGATTGTGTCGCTTAGATTTTCATTCGAAGAGGTTTCGCTTTTGCTGGCGTTGAAGGTGGTCTCGGTGGGGCTATTCTTCGCGATGGGAGCAGTCGGCGGCGTTTTGACACCGAGCCTTACGCTCGGCGGAATTTCGGGCTTTCTGTTCGCGCATGTTTTGATGGCGTGCGGTGTCCAACTCGGACAGGCGGAAATTGTGGGATATTCGCTTTTGGGAATGGCGTCGTTTTTTACCACCGCCGCCGCCGCACCGCTTACGTCGCTCGTGCTGGTTGTGGAATTTACGTCGGCGGGCAGAATGATTTTTCCGCTGATTATAGGTGTGCTGGTATCGCATGCTACGTCGAAAATATTTTCGACGAAGTCGATGTACGACGACGAAACGGGGGCGCGGGGAATCAGAACCGCATTCAACAAACCGCTCAAAGACGTGCGCATTCGCGACATTTTCCGCAAGAGTTCTGACACGGTTTTCGCCACGACTCTGTTTAGCGACATCGCGAGGATTTTCATCAAAAACCCCGAATACGCAATACACGTTGTAAGCCGCAGCAACAGGTATTTGGGCAGCATTTTGCAGGAGGACGTTTTCAAGTTCATCAAGTCCGACTACCTTTCGGCGAACGTGATTGCCGACGACATCATAAGAACCGAAATTCCGACGCTCTCCCCCGATATGCATCTGACCGATGGCGTAAAGCTGTTTGCCGAAAACGGCGCATATGAATCGCTGCCGATTGTGGACTCGAACGGAAAATTCTACGGTGTCGTAAACCGCGGGGATATTTTCATGGGCTTTAACGAGATTGTCCGCCGCGAAAAAATCGCGTAATCGGAAAATTGCGCGGCGCGGGTTCTGCGTGGCGCGGATTGAGTGGAAGAATTTAAAGCACGGCGCAAAAAAACGCCCGAATGCCGAATATGGCGACGGGCGTTTTCGTTTTTGAGGTGAAGCTGTTTTACAAACGTTTTTGTTGCGCGTTCTTGAAGGAGTGTTTGTCGCGCATCTTTTACGTGGTGCGGAAGCGCGACTGCCGCGTTTACACCATAAGCAGCTCGAGCATTTTCTTGGCGGAATCGGCTATTTTAGTGCCGGGGCCGAAGATTGCGCTCGCGCCGTTGTCGAGCAGGAATTTGTAATCCTGTGCGGGAATGACGCCACCGACGACTATCATAATGTCTTCGCGCCCGAGCTTTTTAAGCTCTTCGACAAGCTGCGGCAGAAGCGTTTTGTGTCCAGCGGCGAGCGAGCTCATGCCGATGATATGCACGTCGTTTTCCGCCGCCATTTTCGCGGTTTCGGCGGGCGTCTGGAATAGGGGGCCGACGTCGACGTCGAAACCCAAGTCGGCATAGCCAGTGGCGACAACTTTCGCCCCTCGGTCGTGTCCGTCCTGCCCCATTTTCGCTATGAGGATTCGCGGCTTGCGCCCCTCCCGAAGCTCGAACTTTTTGATTAAATCGGATATTTCGTTGACGATTTGCATATTGCCCTTGCCCTTTGTAAGTTCCTTTTCATAGACGCCGCTGATTGAGCGAATTACCGCCTTGTAGCGTCCGAAAACTTTTTCACAGGCAAGCGAAATTTCGCCCAAGCTTGCGCGCGCCTTTGCCGCCTCGACGCTCAATTCGAGCAGGTTGCCGTTGCCGGTTTCGGCGCACTTGGTGATTTCCTCCAAAATCTGGCGCACTTTTGTGTTGTCGCGGTTCTTGCGCAGTTTTTCGAGTTTGCGGATTTGAGCCTCGCGCACGGCGGTATTGTCGATGTCGAGAATGTCGAGAGGCTGTTCCTTTGCAAGGCGGTATTTGTTAAGCCCCACAATTGTCTCCGAGCCGCCGTCGATACGCGCCTGACGCCGCGCGGAAGCCTCTTCGATGCGCAGTTTGGGAAGCCCCGCCTCGATTGCCTTTGTCATTCCGCCGTATTCCTCGACCTCGCGGATGTGCGCCCAAGCGCGGCGGGCAAGCGCACCCGTGAGGCTTTCGACATAATAAGAACCCGCCCACGGGTCGATTACGCGGCATATGCCCGTCTCGTCCTGCAAGTAAAGCTGGGTATTGCGGGCAATTCGCGCTGAGAAGTCGGTCGGGAGCGCGATAGCCTCGTCGAGGGCGTTCGTGTGGAGGCTCTGGGTGTGCCCCAATGCCGCGCCCATTGCCTCGATGCAGGTGCGGGCGACGTTGTTGAAGGGATCTTGTTCGGTCAGAGACCAACCCGAAGTTTGCGAGTGTGTGCGCAGGGCGAGGCTCTTGGGGTCTTTCGGGTCGAAACCCTTGACGATTTTCGCCCAAAGCATACGCGCGGCGCGCATTTTTGCGACTTCCATAAAGTAGTTTTTGCCGATTGCCCAGAAGAATGAAAGTCGCGGCGCAAACTGGTCGACTTTAAGCCCAGCCTTCTGTCCCTCGCGCAAATATTCGAGACCGTCGGCGAGAGTGTATGCCATTTCCAAGTCGGCGGTTGCGCCAGCCTCCTGCATGTGGTATCCCGAAATCGAAATGCTGTTGAATTTGGGCATATTTTTGGAGGTGTAGGCGAAAATGTCGCCGATGATTTTCATAGAGGGAGTCGGAGGATAGATATAGGTGTTGCGCACCATAAACTCCTTCAAAATATCGTTCTGGATTGTGCCCGCAAGCTGTTCGAGTTTTGCGCCCTGCTCCAAGCCCGCGACTATGTAAAACGCCATAATGGGCAGAACCGCGCCGTTCATCGTCATTGAAACGGAGACCTGCGAGAGCGGAATTTTGTCGAAGAGCACTTCCATATCCATAATGGAATCGACGGCCACGCCCGCCTTGCCGACATCGCCGACTACGCGCGGGTGGTCGGAGTCGTAACCGCGGTGGGTTGCAAGGTCGAAGGCGATTGAAAGCCCCTTCTGCCCCGCGGCGAGGTTGCGGCGGTAGAAGGCGTTTGACTCTTCCGCAGTAGAAAAGCCCGCGTATTGGCGCACCGTCCATGGGCGCACTACATACATTGTCGCGTAGGGCCCGCGCAGGTTGGGCGCGATGCCCGCGGTGAAGTCGAGGTGTTCCAAGCCCCCGTAATCGGCTTTTGTGTAGACGGGCTTGACTTCGATTTGCTCCATAGTCTCGCTCATGAGCTCGTCGAGTTTTTTGCCCGTGTTTTTTTCTACGTCCGCAGTCCACTTTTCAAGCGAGACGTCGGCGGGCGCGAATTCGAACGGAACTTTTGTGAAATCGGGATTTTTACTCATAAAAAATTTCCTTTCTTTTAGAGGACGCCGAGGTCGGCAAGAACCGCTTTGAGCGTTTCGTAATTGTTGCTTTTGATGTTCACGCAACCGTCGAGACCGGCGTCTTTATAAGACTGCTCGAAGTCGGGTGCTGGAATGCCCGCCATATAGACGACGGCGTTTTTGTCGGCGGCTTTAATCGCGCGGGAGACTGCGGGAACAAGCTCGGGATAGGTATCGTCGGTGGAGCAGATGACGGCGTATTTGCAGCCGCTTTCGGCAAACGCCTTGGCCGCCGCTTCGGCGTCGGAAAAGCCGTTTGGATAGACGACTTCGAAGCCTCCGACTTCGAAGAAGCCGCGGATGAAGTCTGCGCGGATTTTGTGTTGGACAAGAGGCCCCATTGTAGCCAGAAAGATTTTCGGCGCGCGCCCCGTCTTTGCCTTGAAATTCGCGCTTGCCTGACGAAGTTTTTCGAAGTGTTCGACTGCGCGTCGGATTTCGAGGGGGCGGACTTCGAGCGCAGAGCCGCAGTTGCCGAACGCGCCGCGAAGTTGTCCGAGTGTCGCGCCCGCCTTTGCCGCCTCGACGAATTTTTCGAGCGACTGCGCCGTTGCCGCGAATTTATCGGGCTTTATGTCCGCGTTGCGCGAAGCCGAAACTTCCGCCGAACGCGCCGCGAAGATTTCGGAGTAGTCGGGTTGCATTTTTTCGAGCGGCTTTTCCGACATATTCGCGTAGTTGTTCGTGCCCACAACCGAGCTGCGGCGCGAATCGAGAAGTTTGCGGCGGGCGGCGGCGGTTTTGGAGACGGCGTCCTGAACGAAGCCCGACTTCAACGCCTCGACGATTCCGCCTACGGACTCGACCGAAACGAAAAATTCCCATGCCTTTTGCGCGACTTCGCGCGTGAGAATTTCGACGTAATACGAGCCGCCCGCGGGGTCTACTACGTCGGCGAGGTTGCTTTCCTCCTGCAAGATGATTTGCTGGTTGCGGGCAATGCGCTCGGAAAATTCGTCGGGAGTGCGCAGAATTTCGTCGAACGCGCCTACGGTCATTGAATCCGAGCCGCCCAAAACGCCCGAGAATGCCTCGGTCGTGGTGCGCAGCATATTCACATAGGGGTCGAAAACCGTTTTGTTGTAGATTGCCGTGCGGGCGTTCACCCTGATTTTACGCGCGTCTTCCGAGCCGCCGAATTCGCCGACAACCTTCGCCCAAAGCGTTCGGACGGCGCGGAACTTGGCGAGTTCTACGAAGAAGTTCGAGCCTATCGAAAGGCGGAACGCCGTTTGCCGCGCGGCGGTGTCGATGTCCATTCCGCGTTCGAGCATTGCGCGGAGATAGCAGACTGCGGTCGCCATTGCAACGCCCAATTCCTCCACCGCGCTTGCACCCGCCGAAGAATACGGCATCGTATCGACGCCTATGCAGCGGAAATCGCGCAGGTTGGCGGCGGCGTAGGCTGCGGATGCGAACATTTCGTCGAAGGCGCAATCCATGGGACGCGTCTGTTTGCCGTCGGTTGCGAGGACACCTACTGGGTCGAAGTAGAGTGCGCCCGAAACGTCTTTGCCGACTGCCGCGACAAGTTCGGCGAGAACGCCCGCGGCATCTGTTTTGGTGTGGATATTGATGTCTACGCAATCGGTTGCCACGCCTTTGAGCGCATCGGCAAAATCGCGCGAGTTCGAGACCGAAAGTCCGCCGCATCCGACTTCGCCCGCCGCCGAAGCGTCGGCATCGACCCCGTGCGAAGACGGAATGTCCAAAACGATTTCGACGGAAGTCTGCCCCTTGTTGAGCGCGTCGAGAATTTTTGCGTTGAACTCGGCGGGCGTCGCAGCCGCAAGCTCCTGCGAGATTTTCCACGGGCGCGTTTTGTTGCCGTCACTGCGGACGCCGCGGACAAAGTCGCCGAAGCCGGGAAGGGACGGCTCGAAATCGACGTCCTCGCGGTTGTAAATAGGTTTTAGAATGATACCCTCGGGCGTCTTGGTGAACATTTTTTTGTCGAACGACGCGCCTTTGAGGAGTTTTACGGCCTCGTCAAACCACTGTTTATAGGTGGCGGGCTGGAATTCGGGGAACAGTTTTTCTTTCTCTTGCATAAATGGCCTTGTGTGGAAGTTTTCCGAAAAGTCGGGCTTAGACGCCGTGCCGAAGCCCGTTTGTCGGTCGCCGTCGGGATTTTTCCAAGTCCGAAACGGCGGGGAAACCTATGTGGAAGTATTGCAGAATTCGGGGCGCGAGTCAAGACAAAGAATCCGAAAAAACAGGCACAATCCCGCCCGAAAACACCGAAAAAATCGGTTGAATTTTTCGCGTCCGTCACTTCAATTATCGGCCTATATCAAAATCTCGATAGGCGTGTATGGACGACGCATCTAAAAAAAATCTGGGTTACAGAATCGCCGCAAGCTCGTTTTTCTTTATGCAGGGAATCGTGTTTTCGACGTGGACTACGCACATTGCCGACATAAGAACCGAGCTGGGGCTTAGCGAGGTCGATTTGGGCAAGATACTTTTCGGGCTGCCGCTTGGGCAATTTCTGACAATGCCCGTCTCGGGGTATCTGACGGCTCGGTTTTCGAGCAAACGCTGCATTTTTGCGGGCGCATTGCTGTATCCGCTGTGCCTTTTACTGATAAACGCCGCGGGCAGCATGTGGGAACTTTTTGCGTGCCTGCTGTGTTTCGGAGTGTGCGCGAATTTGACGAACATCGCAATCAACACGCAGGCGGTATCGGTAGAAAAGCTCTACGGGCGGTCGATTATGGGCGCGTTCCACGGGACGTGGAGTTTTGCGTGCTTCTGCGGCGGGCTGATTTCGATGGCGTTGCTGCACTTGGGTATACCGATGTCGGCGCATTTCGGCATTACAATTTGCATGGCGATTGTAAACTTGGCGGTCTTCGGCAGGCTGCTGTATCCCTTCGACGCCGAAAGAACGCCCAAGGCGGGCGACGAGGGCAAGACGCGGACGATGTTCACCCCGACGCCGTTTATTCTTATGCTCGGGGCGACGGCGTTCGGCAGTATGAGCTGCGAAGGGACAATGTTCGATTGGAGCGTAGTGTATTTTAGGGACGTTGTAAGAGTCGCGGACGAAAACAGCACAATGGGCTACATCGCGTTTATGTCGATGATGGCAACGGGCAGGTTTGTGGCGGACTTTTTCATAAATAAATTCGGCTCAATACGCGTGCTTCAATTTAGCGGGGCAATCATAACAACGGGTATGATGCTGGCAGTGCTGTTTCCGAACGTATACGCGGCGACGACGGGATTCTTTATGGTCGGCATAGGAGTGTCGTCGGTCGTGCCTATTTGCTATTCGGCGGCGGGAAAGTCGCAGCGAATGCCCGCGGGGATTGCAATCGCGACGGTTTCGAGCATAGGCTTTTTGGGATTTCTGCTGGGGCCGCCGCTTATCGGCTTCATTGCGGGCGCGCTGAACCTGCGGTTCTCGTTCGCGACAATGGCGTTGATTGGATTGCTGGTTTCGATTATCGCGCCGTTTATGCGGTTCAGACTCGGAAAAAATTAAATGCGCGGTTGTGCGATTTTTGTTGCATAGAAAATAAAATGTGAAATTATTGGCGGCGATTTTCTGTAATTATAGAAAGTCGCAAATCTTATATTCACATATTATGAAAAAAAGAACAATCGCGCTGGGCGCCCTTTTTTGCGCCCACTCAATACTAAGCGCGGCCGGCTTCCAGACTCTGGAACAGGGCGCGTCCAACTTAGGCTCCGCTTTGGCGGGGGCTACTGTAAACGCCAACGGAGACGCCACCGCGGCGTTCTGGAATCCGTCTGCGGCGTTTAATATCGGGCTCGAAAAGGGCGAAACAAAAGTCGACGTGGCTGCGAATATCGTAATCTCGAAATTCGACTTCGAAAAAACGAATGCCCCCATAGGCAATAGCGGAGACGCAGGCTGCGTAAGTCCAGTTCCGAATCTTTATGCTGCGCATAGACTTTCGGACGACATTATGCTAACGCTATCGGCGTCCGCACCATTCGCCTTGGAGACAAACTACAACGAAGACTGGGCGGGTAGATTCTGCGCTCTAAAAAGTAACATCACGACACTTGAATTGGCTCCGGGTATCGCCGTAAAAGTCAACGACTTTCTGTCGATTTCGGCAGGGCCCACAATCCAGTGGCTGCATGCCGAGCTTACCAGTATGCACCCGTTGTATATGAGGGAAATCTCGCTCACTGGTGATAGTTGGTCGGCGGGCGCATTCGCGGGCTTTACCGTGAATTACGCCGAAGACGGGCGTGTCGGGTTCCAGTGGCGTAGCCAGACCGACCACCACATGAAAGGGAACGCTCACTTGGGTGGAACGATAACAAACCCGATTTCGTGCGACTTGACGCTTCCGCATACGTTCACCGTGGGCTGGTATCAGCGTCTGCGCGGCGATTGGAAACGCGTTGCGCTTATGGCGGAATACGCGTATACGATGTGGTCGTGCTTCGACGTTCTGGACATTCAGGGCGCAGGTTCTCCGCAACAGGAACAGTGGCGCGACACTTCGCGCGTTGCATTCGGCATACACTTCTATCCGACCGACGACGACAATCTTGTAATCCGCCTCGGTTCGGCTTGGGACCAAACGCCGATTAAGGAAGACATCTATCGCCACGCAAGAATCCCCTGCACCGACCGCATATGGTTCTCGGGCGGCGTCGGATACAAATACGGCAACTGGAACTTCGACGTAGCCTACACCTACATCTACTTCTACGACGACCCGAAAATGTATGACGACACTATTCCTTCAATGCCTATTGAGGGATATTTTGAAGGGCGCGCGCACGTTGTAGCGGTGCAAGTCGGCTACAAATTCTAAGCACAACTAAGTGATTAAAAACAAAATGCCGTTGAAAAAAAAGACGGCATTTTTTATTTTTACTTGACGGGGTAAAAAAAAGCGACACCATTTAGGTTTTTGCAAATAATAAAATCGAAATGGGCACGCAAGAAATATCCTGCACACTGACAGTTCAAAACAAGATGGGTATACACGCCCGTCCTGCCGCCATGATTGTGCGAGTATCGAACAAATACCCGAACACCGACGTTTTTGTAGAAAAGGACGGAGAGCAGGTAAACGGCAAAAGCATAATGAGCTTGATGATGCTTGCCGCGGGGAAAGGTTCGGAAATCAAATTCGTAGCCCAGGGCGACGACGCCCAAACAATGCTGAATGAAATTTCTGCTCTTTTCGAGCAGAAATTCGGCGAGGAGTAGTCCGAGCCAAATTTTGCCGTTAGGCAGAACGGCGAGGAGTAGTCCGAGCCAAATCCCCTCCCTTTGGGGAGAATTCTCGGCGAGGAAATAATTCCATCGCCAAAATTTTGCTTCCGATAGGAAAATTTTTTCGACATTGACACGCTGGCGAGACGTAAAAAATTGCGTTTTGGGAAAGTCAGGCGGGCGTTAAAAAATTTTGGATTCTGTAAAAATGTCAACTGCTCGCATTGGTTAAGCGTATAATAGAAGTAAAAAAGCAAAATTTTTAAGATTTTTTGAAAAAAATATCGGTTTTACTCAAAATTTTGTTGACATTGCTCAAAAAATTGAGAAACTTATTTCCATTATAATACAAAAAGTATTGTAGTAATTTCTCATGTGTGTTGCATCGGATAGGTTTGCCTATCCGATGTCTTTTTTTTACAGGAATCGGTTGGCGTATTTTTGAATGGTCGGAACTGTCGTGCTTTTTTACATCGATGGAAATCCCTACTGTTTCACCATCGGACTTTGGAATGTTTTTTTTACAAAGGCATTCGTGCACTTTTTTTGAAATGCGCACGATTTATACACTTGAAAAATATCCTCGGATACCCCAACATAACAACGTATATGCAAGAATTGGTTTTGGGAGTTTTGTTTATCGTATTGGGGTTGTTTTTCATAACCCGTGCAATTCCGTTTTTTTTGCGCGATGAAGATGATTTATACAGCGAATACCGCACAAAATACGACTTAGGGCGAAAAAACTTAAAAAAGTATCTCGCGGTGCGCAGAACGGTGTTTAGCGTTCTGGCTATCGGATTTCTGACGGCGGCAATGTTTTTTATATTCTAGACAGTCCGAGCAGTGAAAGTTCCGCAAAATTCGCGCGTTGCGGAAACCTCCTAAAAAAGCGCGTTGGACGCAAAAAATTCGCGGAATGGGAAAAGCTGCGGCGCGCATAAAAGAGCGCGAAAAAAAATCGCGCTTTTTAAATTGTCCGGCTTAGCGAAAAGTGTCGCCCTCAGTTATCTGGCGTTTTGATTTCGTCCGCTTTGCGCTTGGGAAAGCATATGCGTTCGACGGCGTTTTCGAAATCGTCCGCACCATTTAAAATGTCGATTTCAAGCTTTGTATAGAAAAAGCGCACGCGGGGGGAATAGTCTTTATCGATGCGCACGGAATCCTTTTCTGTTGTGACTACAAACTCGGCACCGGCGCGGACGGAGGCGGAAAAAACTTCGTCGAGTTCGGCGGTGGTGAAGCGGTGGTGGTCCAAAAAACGCTTGCGTAAAACGAGCTTTGCGCCTAAGTCGCGCAGGAAACGTTCGAAGCTCTCGGGAGCGGCAATCGCGCTAAAACAGGCGACTTTGCGTCCCGCGAGCATTGAAAGTTCGAATTTTTCGCCCGTCGAAAAGTCCACGAGATAACGCAGCTTGTGGGCGCATTCAATTATCTCGGCTGTTTTGTTGAAACGCCGAATTGTCTGTTCAAGCTCGTAGTCCTTTTCGCCGTCGGACTTTGTAAGAAATATGTATGAGGCGCGTTTTAGATGCGAAATCGGTTCGCGCAAAATGCCGCGCGGAAGCAAATGTCTGTTGCCGAAGGGGTTTGTTTTGTCGACAAGCAAAAGCTGGATTTGCCCGCGAAGCGGCAAATACTGGAAGCCGTCGTCCAAAACGAGAGTGTCCGCACCGAACTCGGTTATGGCGTAATGTCCCGCCCGGACGCGGTTTTTATCGACAATAACGATTACTCCGGGGAGGTTTCTGGCAAGCATAAAAGGCTCGTCGCCCGCTACGGACGAATCAAGCAGAACGCGATTGCCGTCGGAAACCACGCGCGGCTTGGGCGATTCGCCGTGGGTAAACCAACGCAGAATTTTGCGCGGAAGGCTGTCGGATTTGCTTTTGTAGCCGCGGCTGAGAATTGCAACTTTGCGCCCGCGGTCGGCGAGAGATCGCGATATTTTTTCGACTATGGGCGTCTTCCCAGTGCCGCCGACGGTGAGGTTTCCTACCACGACAACCATACACCCCAGCGGGGCATCGCGCAAAATGCGCTTGTTATACATATAGAAGCGCAGCCTCGCGACTGCCTCGAACGCGAAGGAAATGCAATACAGAAATCCGCCGTAGACAACGGCGCGGAAACCGTCGGCGCGGTCGTAGATGACGTCGGCTGTAAAGTTTGCGAAGCGTTGCGCGTATACGCGCGCGACCGCTCTTATGCGTTTAAAAAGATTCAATATCGTCCTCTTTTTCGGGTTCGTTGCCCGTCTTTTTGTTTTTGTGGGTATGCATTTCGGAATCGGCGGCGGAGCGCTCCTGTTTTACGGCAGCCTCGCATTCGTCCCTTAAATGCGCGAACTCTCCCTCGATAATGCTGCCGGCGCGCTTCACGGACGGCTCGGCGTATTTGAGCACTTTGACGGCGTTTTTAAATTCGCCCTTTTGCGCGAAATATTTTGCCGCGGGAATCGCCACATATTTGGCGCACTCGACGGGAATTTTCGCACTCTTGCGGATTAGAGAAGAGCAAAATGCCATACGCTCGGCATCGCTATGCATACGTGTTAGAAGACCGTCAAGCTCGCCCGAAATCATTCGGCAGGCAAGCTGCGGATTCGCCCGAAACATGAGCTTGATATGGGTGTCGAAAAGCGCGTCGGCCTCTTTGGCGCGTTTGCGGGCAATGAGATTTTCGCGGTAAAGATTGAGCATTTGCGTGGAAAGTTCGGGATAATTCGCAAATGCGGCGTAGCCACTTTTATAGATTGCGTCCAACTCCTTCGACTCCGCTCCGCAACGCGCAGAAGCCGAGACGAGAATCCCGTAGGCTGCAAAGTTTTTCGGGTCCGTCTCGATTGCGTCTTTTGCGTAATCGCGGGCGGCGGAAAATTTGTCCTCCCTCAAAAGTTCGTCCGCCAAATGCGAAAGCGTCGCGCTTTTGAGGTGCGTTTCGGAAACAGTCCCCCTCGTGCGCAGCGTTTCGATTTCAAAAGACGTCAACGGCTGCCAAGTTTGCGGGTTCAAGGGAGAGACGGTTGTCGAACGCGTGGCGGCATCGCGGGCGACGTCGGTTTTCCACTCTCCCGCGGAGGTCATATGCGCGAGCCAAGCGTGGGGCTGGTTGCTGACTGTCGCGCTGAAAAATATGCACGGAACACCGTTTGCGTTTGCCACGCGCCAAGCGTAGTAGATTTTTTCGTAGGGCGAACCTCCGTTTTTGCGCAGGTTTGCAAGGGTGAATTCGCTTTTGGTCTCGTCCCACGGCGAAACGCGCGAACCGCGCACGCGGGCGGAATCGGTGCGGATTGAGGAGATTGCGTTTTCGACGGAAGTCGGCTTGAAGTTTGGCTCGAACGCTGCTTCAAGTTCCGTGAGCGGCCCAGCAACACCGAGAGTCCAGACAAGTTCGGCAACCGTTAGTTTGCGCAGGTCGAACGGCAGTTTTTCCGCCTTCAAGCTGAAATACAAAAAGACCTCCTGCGGCATAGTTATTTGCGTCGGCGGCGAGACAACTTCGCATTCGGGCCAGCGGGCGGGCGGAGGGAAGTCGTAAATCAGTCCGAGAGTCAAAACGGCGCGCATATATTTTTTAGCCTGCGCGGGTTGGTTTAAAAATATTTTCGAGGCTACTTCGAGCGCGTTCGAAAATGCGTCGTGCTTTGTGGCGGACTCGTAAAAATCGTAAAACGCGGGCATATCCGACAGCATCGCGCGTTTGAATTCGACGGGAATTTCGCCGCCATTTTGCGCGAAAAGCCGCGCCGCCTTCGACAAATAAAGCCAATCGGCGGCGACGGAAAAATTCTTTTTGGTGGCGGCTTTCAAAGCTTCGTCCTTCGCGCGGTCGGCAAGTTCCGTCCACGCATTGGCGGAATCCGACGCGAGCACTTCGTCCAACGACGCGAACGAAATCGGCAACTTCGGAAAATTCGGCAAGTCGGGCATATCGACCGCCCCGAACACCGCCGACGCGGCGACTATCAAAACCCCTGTAAAAATCTCTCGAAACATTCCCCCATACAACCAACCTCCCGCCCCCAAGTAAAGCTTTTTTTGCATGTTGGCAAGCGCCCCAGCTGCGCGGGTCTTTTATGTGTTTCGGAAGAGACGCGGATTACAAAGACGCGTTTATTTTTTAGAACGCTCCTATCGTCGCTCAGATCTTGGCTTCGCCAATTCAACGTCGGCGGGCGAATGTCCGCAAACCCGAAATAAAACCGTCTTTTAGCTGCGAGTGCGCCTCCGTTGCAAATTTAAATACAAAAAAAAGGTGTTCTTGCGAACGCCTTTCCAATTTAGAATGTATTGTCTGTATAACAGGGGGAACGGCGGTTTGTAGTGGTTTCTCTTGTGGCGATTATGATATACGCCACAATTCAATTTGCGGACGCAAAATCCGCCGTCGGGGGTTTGGATTGGATTTTGGATAAACTTAACTTAAATAAATAGTCAAAGTGGATTTTGCCGTAGGCAATCCGCGCCACTTCCGAACTTATAAAAAACCCCGCTATGGGAGCCCGCCCAGCGGGACGCCCTCGCGGCTTTTAGAATATAGAGAGGAGGCGGTTGTATTTCGAGATGCGCTCCCCGCGCGAAAGCGAGCCCGTCTTGATTTGCCCGCAGTTGGTGGCAACCGCCAAGTCGGCAATGAAAGTGTCGCAAGTCTCGCCCGAGCGGTGCGAGACAATGCACTTGTAGCAGTTGCGCTGGGCAAGCTCGATAGTGTCGAGAGTCTCGCTGACAGTGCCGATTTGGTTGGGTTTTATGAGAATGGCGTTGGCGACTTTCTCGTCAATGCCGCGTTGGAGAAGCTTCACATTCGTGGTGAAGAGGTCGTCGCCGACAAGCTGGGTTGTCTCGCCGAGAGTTTTGGTGAGGATTTTCCAGCCCTGCCAGTCGTTTTCGGCGCAGCCGTCTTCGATTGAAATTATCGGATAGCGGCGCACAAGCCCCGCGAGATATTCGACCATTTCGCGCGAATTTTTCGGCGGCAGATGCGACTTCTTGAATTTGTAGAGCTTGTCGGATTCGTCGTAAAATTCGCTCGAAGCGACATCGAGGGCGATATTGATGTCTTCGCCGAAAACGTAGCCCGCTGCGCGAACCGCCGAGGCAATCGCGTCGAGCACCGCCTCGGCAGACCCGAGTGCGGGCGCGAAGCCGCCTTCGTCGCCGACTGCGGTCGAAAAGCCGAGCGAGTGCAGAATGGCTTTAAGCTGGTGGAAAACCTCCGCGCCCATTCGGACCGCCTCGGCAAAATCGGGCGCACCCGAGGGGACAATCATAAACTCCTGAATGTCGACGGGGGCGTCACTGTGCGCGCCGCCGTTAAAAATGTTCATCATCGGAACGGGCATAACGTGCGCGTTGACGCCGCCGATGTAACGGTAAAGCTCCAACCCGACTGCGGCTGCCGCCGCCTTGCAGGAGGCGATTGAAACGGCGAGAATCGCGTTCGCGCCGAGGTTGCGCTTGTTTTTGGTATCGTCAAGCTCAATCATTGCCGCGTCTACGGCGCGTTGGTCGAGGGCGTCCATTCCGCGCAACGCCTTTGCGATTTTTTCGTTGACGTTGTCGACGGCTCGCAAAACGCCCTTGCCGCCGTATCTGCCGCGGAAGAATTTTTCGTTGTGTTTGAACGCGGCGGAGCTGTCGCGCAGCTCGAACGCCTCGGACTTGCCCGTGGAAGCCCCCGACGGAACGGAAGCGGTGCCCGCTATGCCCGATTCAAGCTCGACGCGGGCTTCGACTGTCGGATTGCCGCGCGAATCGAGAATTTCGCGGGCGGTAATTTTGCTGATTTTCGTGTCCATTTGCCAAAAGTGGTTTTCTCTGATTCGGCAAAAAACCGCGCGTTTTAAAAGCGGTTTGTCAAAAAACGGAAAAAACTGTTGAAAAATCGGGCAAAAACTGCAATCCTCCAAGGCGAAATTGATTTGATTTAATCCGCGGGCGGCGCGAGCAAATCGGGGGAATTGCCGAAAGATTGCGCCGCGAAGACGGCTTTCGGCGCGCGGCGTCGGGCGGCGTTTTCGCGATTCGTCCGCGGAAAAATCGAAAGATTTGTTAACTATTAAAAAATAAAAAAGGAACAACAATGTCTCAAAGACCTCTCAATGTAGGATTAGTCGGCGGCGGCTGCGGCGCGTTCATTGCCCAGCCCCACCAAAAAGCGATTTTTTCGGACGGCACAAGAAGGGTCGTCGCGGCGGCTCTGCACCCGAACCCCGAAGTTGCGATGAAGGAAGCCGAAAACTGGCCGTATCCCATCAAGGGCTATGCCTCGTATGTCGATATGATTAACGACCAGAAAAACCTTCCCGAAGACCAGAGGCTCGACTACATTCTCATTGTAACGCCCAACTTTGTCCACTTCGACCCCGCTATGAAGGCTATCGAAGCGGGCATTCCCGTGATGTGCGAAAAGCCCCTTACAATCAACCTCGAACAGGCCGACCAGCTCGTGGCGGCGGCTACGGCAAAGGGGCTGCCCTTCGCGGTGGCTCACACCTATTTGGGGCACTGGTCGTCGTGGTTCTCGCGCTTTGTGGTAACGAGCGGTTTGCTCGGCGAAATCCGCTGGGTCGACTCGGCATACATTCAGGGTTGGCTGGCGAAGCAAATCGAAAAGCAGGGCGGCGAAGACGGCGCGTCGTGGCGCACCGACCCGAAGCGTTCGGGCGGCTCGCTCTGCCTCGGCGATATCGGCACTCACGCGCTTATGCAGTTGCGTTTTGTCACGGGTATGGACGTTGTCCGCGTTTCGGCACATATGGAAACTTTCGTGAAAAGCCGCCTGTTGGACGACCACGCCACCGTCTACTGCGAACTCTCAAACGGCGCGAAGGGACTTGTCAGAACTTCGCAGATTTGCATCGGCCACAAGAACGACCTCTCGATTGAAGTCGCGGGCACGAAAGGCACGCTCGTTTGGCGTCAGGAAGAGCCCGAAAAGGTCGTCATTATGCTCTCCGGTCAGCCCGACAGAGTTTACTGGCGCGGCGATGTTCAGGCGAACGACGGCTTCCTTGGCGACGTTCCCGAATGGCTGCTCAAAGAACCCCGCATTCCGGCGGGCCACCCCGAAGGCTTCCACGATGCCTATGCGCGTCTGCACAGGGAGTTCGAAAAGGACGTTCGCGCGTGGCAGAAGGGCGAAAAGTTTTCGTATGAGCACACGCGCTATGCGACGGTTCTCGACGGCAGAATGGGCTTGGCGTTTGTAGACGCGTCGCTCAAAAGCAACCAGAAGCAGGGTGCGTGGGAACCCGTCTCCCTCTAAAACGGGCGATGGCGTGCGCCTTCGAGTCGAATTTTATTTCTTATAATGTAGAAAGGTTTTCCATTCGGAAAACCTTTTTTGTTTTTTAGATTCGACTCGGAGGCGCACTCACGGCTAAAAGCCGGTTTCCTCGGGAGGTCTGTGCAAAAGCACTATCCCTCCTTGAATTGGCGAAGCCAAGAGCTGAGCGACGATAGGAGCGTGTTAAAATCTAACACGTCTTTGTAGCACGCGCCTCGCCCGTTTTAGTCCAAGTACCCACGCTGGTTCTAATCCGAATTATAATGTTTTTTGTTTTTAGATTGCGACGAAGGCGCACTCGCAGCTAAAAATGACTCGCGTTTGCGAATGCAAACGCGAGTCATTTTTAGTCCAAGAACAGGTGTTGATTCTAAGCCGAATTTATAATGGAAAAGCTTAACTTCGTTCCGCTTTTCTTTAATGAGAGATAAAGCGCATTGGCAAAGCCAATCGCGCCTCTTTCCAAACAACAAAGTCTTTTACATTCGTAAAATCCTTTTCACTTTAATAAATAGACAAAGGCACATCGGCAAAGCCGATTGACGCCGCATTCGAAATTATAAAAAAAGGGAAAATAAAAGTTGCAAAAATGGGGAAAAAAGCGACGATATTCTCAGATTATGGAACTTTCGTATTTCATTCCCGTTTTGATTCAAATTGTGGTCGCGCTGGCGATTCCCGCGGTGATTATTGTGGCGAGTCATATTTTCGGCCAGCACGCGAGGTCGAACAAATTCAAAGACTCGGCGTATGAATGCGGTATCACCCCCGAAGGCAAGCCGCATTCGAGGTATGGGGCGAAGTTCTATTTGGTTGCGATGTTGTTCGTGATTTTCGACATCGAAGCGGTCTTCATGATTCCCATTGCGATGTGTTTCCCGAAAGTAGCGCACGGGCTGCCCGTTTTGTTGCCCATTTTGTTCTTCATTGCCGTGCTCTGCGCGGGTATTTTCTACGAAGTCAAAAAGGACGCCCTAAACTGGAACATTCCCAAGTCTAACTAAAAATGCGGCTTAAAAGGTTTCTTTCGCGCAACAGGATTATCGACATCAAAAGCTCTTCGCTTGAAGGTGCTCTGGCGGAGTTGTTGGCTACGATTCCCAATTCGGTTTTATCGGAAGCGTCGAAAAAGTATGCGCTCGACAACATTTTGGAGCGCGAAAAAAACATGTCGACGTATCTCGGCTACGGTGTCTGTATGCCGCACACGAGAATCAAAAACATCAGACAGAAATACATTTTTGCCGTTGGCAGATGTCCCAACGGACTTACATTTTCAAACGGCGCGAACGACACCTATGCAAACACGCGCACGTTGTTTTTGCTGCTTTCGGACGAAAATGCGAACTCGTATCTGAATGTGCTAAACACCCTCAGCCGCACGTTTTCGGAAGACAGGGGTTCGGACAAGCTGAACTCGGCGCAGAACTTGAAGGAATACGCCGCGGCGTTGATGTCGATGTTCCCCTCCGCGGGCGGCGCAAAAAAGGACAAGGCGAAAGCCGCGCCGAAACGCCGCTCGGTAGAGGCAAAAACGAATCTTTTAATAACGCGTTCGGCTGCAAAAATAGCGAATGTGTCGGGGTGCAATGCCATTCTCCTGCAAGGCGACGTTTTCGATGAAGTCCCCGATATGTCCAAGATTTTCGGGGCGCAAAAAATCGTCGTGATGTCCGAGCGTTCGGCGTTGCCGATTCCCGACAGCTGGAATATCATCAACGCGCGTTCGTTCTCGGCGGAAAGGTTCTCGCAGCTAAAAAGCGCGGTTATCATAGGTATGACGCGCGGGGTTTTCAGCCTGTCCGACAAGCTTTGCTGCGTGGGCGGAATCAAGGACAGCAACGTTGTGGATTCTATTGTGATTCTCGACATTGCGAAGAATTTTTCGGACATTTTCGCGCAGAAAAATCTGATTCCGGAATCTATAAAACCCGAAGTTTTGGAGCGCGTAATCGACCTCGCAACCGAGTTGTCGGTCGAAGGCCGCGAAGGCAAGCCCGTGGGTTGCATTTTCGTGCTCGGCAACAACGACGAATTGAAGCCCCACTTAAAGCAGCTTATTTTGAACCCGTTCAACGGCTACAAGCCCGAAGACCGCAACATTCTGAATCCGTTTATGTCGGAAACCGTCAAGGAATATTCGCTCATCGACGGCGCATTCATCATCGACGGAAGCGGTATCATGCTTTCAGCTGGGACGCTGATTCACACGCCCGACTTCAAACTGCAACTCCCCGGGGGGCTCGGGGCGCGGCACGCCGCCGCATACGCGATTTCGCTTATGACCGACTGCGTTGCGATTGTGGTTTCGTCAAGCACGGGCTACATTACGATGTTCAGGAAAGGACAATCAATCCCGCTTTACGAAAAGCAAAAATAGTCACTCTATTCCACCGCAAAAAATGCCCGATTCGCCATGCCGATTCGGGCAGAAAATTATAAAGAAATATGTTTAAATTTTTCTATTTGGACGTTGCCGTTATGGCCATCGGGCTTACGCTCGCGTTTTTGCGCGGGCACTTCTACGGCGCGGAGCTGCAATTCGTGCTGAGCGCGATAATTATCGCCTCGCTCGAAATAAGCCTGAGCTTCGACAACGCCGTCATTAACGCCTCCAAGCTGAAAACTATGCCCGTAATTTGGCGCAGGAGATTTTTGACATGGGGCATTTTGATTGCGGTTTTCGGCATGCGTTTTGTTTTCCCGATTGCGATTGTCGCGGTGTTTTCCGGTATTTCGTGTATGGGCGTTCTCGATATGGCGTTGCACGACGCCAAGCAATACGAGTTTTATTTGGCGCAATCGCACATCGGAATTTCGTCGTTCGGCGGAACGTTTTTGATGATGTTGTTTTTCGAATTTATGTTCGACTCGAACAAACAGACGCACTGGATTGCGCCCGCCGAAAAGCTGCTGAAAAAAATCGGGAGAGTAAAATTCGCCCCCCTGCTATGCACCGTAGCGGCATTGGCGATTGTCGAAATTTTCATTCCCGAACACGAGAGGCTCGTCTCGATTTCGGCGGGGCTTTCTGGCATAATCATACATTTATTGATACACGGCATCAGCGAAAAATTGGAGTCTATGGCGGCGCGCAAAAATGCGTTTGCGCTCAAACACGCGGGGTTGGCGGCGTTTTTGTATCTGGAACTAATCGACGCGTCGTTTTCGCTCGACGGCGTTTTGGGCGCGTTTGCGCTTTCGCGCGATGTTGTCGTGATTACGATTGGGCTTTGCATTGGCGCGTTCTTCGTGCGCTCCATAACGCTATTATTGGTGCAAAAAAAGACGCTTGAAAAGTTCGTTTATTTGACGCACGGCGCATATTGGGCGATTGGCTCGCTGGCGGCAATAATGCTTATTTCGACGATTCAGGCGGTGCCCGAAGCGGTAACCGGCGGGCTCGGAATGGCGTTGATTATTGCCTCCCTTCTCTCCTCCCTCCAAAAAAACGGGCGATAACGTGCGCCTTCGTTGCGAATATTATTTTAATAATGGGGAAATGGGTTTTATCGAAACCCATTTTTTTTGTTTTTAGATTCGCAACGGAGGCGCACTCACGGCCAAAAATCGGTTTCGCTTCGCCTCACATACCTAAGTATGCTACGGCTCGCAAAGCCGCGATTTTTAGCACGCGCCTCGCCCGTTTTTTACAGCACCTATGCTGATTCTAAGCCGAAAAATAATGTAAACGAAATATTTTATATGTTCGAAAGTGGCGCGATTGGCTTCGCCAATGCGTTTTGATTACTTGTTAAAGTATGGAAAAAGAAAAAGGATTTCCCGAATGGGAAAGACTTTTTGGATTATAAAATTTATGTAGGCGTTTGACAAAGCGGTATTGCATAGCAATCCGCGCCTGTGCACGTCATATAAAAAAATTAGAATCAGCGTGGGTGCTTGGCTAAAACGGGCGAGGCGCGTGCTACAAAGACACGTTTGTGAGCTGGTGGGATAGTGCTAATGCACAGACCACCCGAACAAACTGGCTTTTAGCCGTGAGTGCGCCTCCGTTGCAAATTTAATTACAAAAAAACATTCCACGAATGTGGAATGTTTCCGTAAATAATAAAATTATTTGCAACGAAGGCGCACGCCCTCGCCCGTTTTAGAAGGTGATGTTCGAGGCGTGTTCCAATATATTGACACAGGGGGAATCTTTGGTGATTTTTTCGCCGAAATACGTTATGTTTTCAAACCTGATATTCCGAATGTCGTGTGCTGCGTCGTATCCCTTGAAGTGCAATAGGCCCTTGAACTTGTCGCGCTTGCCCGAAACGGTAATGTTTTTGAATAAACAGTCGCGGATTTTGCCCGAAACATTTTTGCCTTGATAACACCACGTCTTCTTCAAATACGTTATGCGCGGATTGCCGCAAACGACAATCATATCGCGCCCGTTGGAGCGGATGTTGATATTTTCAAAGCGGAAATTGCTCATAACCATATCGTTCGAAGGTTGAATCAAAAATATTGCCTTAACCCACCACTCGTCGGGCTTGGCATAGTCGGTTGCATAGAAGGCAACGTCGCAGTCGCGCACAGTCAAGTCCTTCATATACGGGGCGTTGCATTCAAATCCGATTCTGAAAATGTTGGCGCGGTCAGTCCAGAAAACGCATTTTTTAATGGAAATATTTTCGACGGGGATATTGCCCGTCAACGCTTTCAACGCAATCACGTCGTCCTGACAGCGCATAAAACTGTTGCGTATCTTTACGTTTTTCGTGTCGCAAATATCTACGGCGTCATCATTTAGCATTCTACCCGAACAGATTTTAATGTTGTTGATATCAACATCCTCGCAGTCTCGCATATCGAGCGTCCACATCGGCGGTTCAGTCAAAATCACACCGTTGATTTTGAGATTTTGACACTCTTTAAAACGCGCAAGCGCATTTGCCGATTGTCGTTCTGTCAGCTCGCCGCTTAAAATGCCGCGTCCGCGCACGGTGATGTTTTTGCCTTTCGCGACAAGTATGCTTTTGACGACCGCACCCCCCGCTATGTAAAGCGTCTGATTGTCAGTAAGTTCAATTCGAGGCTGCGCGTGGACGCCCGCGCCGAAATATACAACATTCGGGTCGCCCTGCTTTGGCGCATTTTTTTCGAGCGGATTTCCGAAAATCATCAGCGGCCTGTTGCGTTCGTCGCGCAACACACAGGTTTTGAAGGGTTTGTCCGCCTTGAATTTCACGCCGTTGAAGCCCGACACCACAAATTCCCGCGCAGGGAAAAGTTCAATATCCTTCTTCGTCATACCGCGCGACTTCACTTCAACCTCGACCTCCCCATGAAAATCGAAATACGCATAGTAGTAGCCACCGCCGTGCAGCCCCTCGTTGCCGTCCCAGCGCGAGCAGTCGCGTGAACTGGCCTTATACACGTCTACGGGCACGCCGTTGACAAACACACTGTATCCCAGTTGAATTTTTTCGGTATTCGGGGCGGGGTAAGTGACGATTTTCGCCTTGGCGGTGGTGGTGATTACCTTATTGTCTTCGATTTTTTGTTCAATAATCGCCGATTTTTGCGCAACTTTTGTGCCTTTCTTCGCGCCATTTGCGGACGATGAAACTTGCTTGACTGCGGACGATTTTTCCGCCGTAGAAGACTTCGCCCCGCTAGCCACAGCCACGGCGGAAGAAGACGCCCCTGCTTTTGATTGCTTCGCGGCTTCTGCGCCAGAAACACCAGCCGATGCCGCTTTCTGCCCGCCGCCGGCATTCCCGTTAGCCCCCGCAAACGCGCCCACAACAACTTTACGCCCGTCTTTTTCGGGCGTCGGCAACACGGCGGGCTTGCCGACTTCTGCGGACTTCCCGCCCGCCGCCGCGCCAGCAGCCACATTCGAAACCGCACCTGCAACTCCGTCCGTAGCCCCGTTCGCGGCATTCTTTGCAGAGTAGTCAAAATACAACCACGAAGCCGAAGCCGACACCGCCGCCACGGCAACCGTAAATACAAAATTTTTCAGATTCATACGTTTTATATATAGATAGAGATTTAAATTTGAGGTAACCACTACCAAAAAAAAGCCCATTTTACAACAAAAATCGCGCTTTTGCCTTCGCCTAAAACGCCGATTCCAAAGTTCCGCCGCTCTATAAAAAATGTTGAAATTTCGGCGCAAAGCAATAGAGTGGAAAAAATTTTTTACTATGGATAACTGTATTCGGAAATTCGATTCGCAAAGCGAAAGCGGGTTTATCTATACCCGTTTGGACTCGGTTATAAACTGGGTTCGCGCAAATTCAATATGGCCGCAGCCAATGGGGCTTGCGTGTTGCGCTATCGAGCTTATGGCCGTCGGCGGTTCGAGGTTCGACATCGCGCGTTTCGGCGCGGAAGTTATGCGTTTTTCGCCCCGCCAGAGCGATTGTATGATAGTCGCGGGCACGGTCACCTATAAAATGGCGGGCGCGGTGCGCCGCGTCTACGAGCAAATGGCGGAGCCCAAGTGGGTCATCGCAATGGGCGCGTGCGCGTGTTCGGGCGGAATGTTCCGCACCTACTCGACCTTGCAGGGCGTCGACAAAATCATACCCGTCGACGTCTACGTAAGCGGTTGTCCCACGCGCCCCGAGGCGTTGTTGGACGCGCTTGTATCGCTGCAAAATAAAATCCGCGACACCAAGGGCAGCACAAAGGCATTGTTCGTAAAATAAGGCTTCCAGATGAAAGACAAACTTCTTGCGGAATTTCCCGAGGCATTGACGCCGCGCCCGTCAGTCGACGGCATATTGGCGTTCGATTGCAAAAAAAACATACTTGTAAGAGTCGCCGCCAAACTGCGCGACGACTTCGAATATCAGGTCTTGACCGACCTTGCTTCAATCGATATGGGCCCCGACGCGGGAGAGGCCCGCTTCGGGGCAGTCTACCATTTCTATTCGCACACAAAGAAGAATTATATCCGCATCGTTGCGATGTGCGACAGCCAAAAAGAGCCCAAATTGCCCTCCCTTTGCTCGGTCTATAAGGGCGCGGATTGGCTCGAACGCGAGGCATACGACCTTATGGGAATCACCTTCGAAGGCCACCCCAGCCTGCGCCGCATTCTGATGTGGGAAGCCTATCCATACCACCCCCTGCGCAAAGACTTCCCCCTCGAAGGGCGCGAGGCTCCGCTTCCGCCGACATTCGAGGGCGCGGAAGACGCCGTAAAAATCACACCCGCACCCGAGGAGGGCGGCCCCTTCCATTCGCCAAGCTCGGGCTATAAATACGTTTCCGAAAAAGAGCCGCGCAGCGTTCAGGGCGGGGCGGGCGAAAATATCGACAACATCTAACATTCGGCAAAAATGGAAAACAAAGAATTTACATACCCCGAGCCCGCGGGACTGTCGGAGGACAGACTCGGCGAAAAAATGATTGTCAATATGGGGCCTTCCCACCCCGCAACCCACGGCGTTTTGCGCCTGAAATTGGAACTCGACGGCGACCTCATTCTCCGCGCCGACCCGATGGTGGGGCAGCTCCACCGCGGTCAGGAAAAAATCGCGGAAAATATGACCTACAACCAGTTTATTCCGTTTACCGACCGACTCGACTACCTCGCGCCGATGTGCAACAACATCGCCTTCGCCCAGTGCGTCGAAAAACTCGCGGGCATTCGGATAACCGAACGCTGCAAGACAATCCGCATTATCTGCTGCGAACTCTCGCGCATAGCAAGCCACTTGGTAGGTCTTGCCGCCTACGCGATGGATTCGGGCTCTTGGACGGGCTTTATGTATTGCTTCACCCAGCGCGAAAAAATCCTCACACTTTTCGAGGAACTCACGGGGGCGCGTATGACATCTTCCTACGCTCGTATCGGCGGCTTGGCTCGCGACATTCCCGAGGGTTGGCTTGGCAGGGTCAATTCGTTCGCAAACGCATTCCTGCCCAAACTCGATGAAATCGACAAACTCATCACGCGCAATAGAATTTTCGTAGACCGTACTGTCGGCATCGGCGTAGTCTCCAAGGAAACCGCCTTGCAGTGGGGCTTGACGGGCGCAAACCTCCGCGCAAGCGGCGTTGCCAGCGACCTGCGCAAAGACGTTCCCTACCTCGGCTACGAAGACTACGATTTCGACATTCCAATCGGCGTCCACGGCGACAGTTACGACAGGTGGCTAGTTCGTTTTGAGGAAATGCGCCAGAGTATACGCATAGTCCGTCAGGCAATCGAAAAAATGCCCGACGGCGACGTAAACATAAAAAATCCGAAAATCACACTTCCCAATAAAACGGGCGTGCAGCAAAATATGGAGGATTTGATTAACAACTTTCTGGTCATCACACAGGGGCCCGACATTCCCAAGGGCGAGGCGTATTTCGAGGCGGACAACCCCAAGGGCGCACTCGGCTTCTTCGTTATGTCGAAGGGCGGCGGCGTCCCGTATAGGGTAAAAATCCGCGCCCCCTCGTTCGTGAGTTTGAGCGCAATGCAGGAAATCCTCCCCGGGCACCACCTAAGCGACATTGCCGTAATTCTCGGCTCGTTCGACTTCGTCTTGGGCGAGTGCGACAGATAGCTAACAAAAGGAGCTTGTTTTTTATGGAAATCACCTCGGATATCGAAAAGAAGTGCGCCGAAATCATCGCGCAGTATCCCGTCAAAAAGTCGGCGGCGATGATTATTATGCACCTCATTCAGGAGAAATACGGATATTTCGACGACGACGCCGTAAAATTCGTCGCCAAACAACTCGGCGAAGAGCCGATAGACGTCTACGGAATGCTCACCTTCTACCCGATGTATTCTCAGCAGCCGCGCGGCAGAATCCACATCAAAGTCTGCCGCACACTCTCGTGCGCGCTCGCGGGCTCGGTCGAGTTCGGGCGCGAGCTCGCCGAAAAAATCGGCTGCCCCCTCGGCGAAACAAAGGGCGTCTACACAATCGAGTTCGTCGAGTGCCTCGGCAACTGCGCAAAGGCGGCAAACGTTCAGGTCAACGACAAACTCTTCGAGTCCGTCCGCCGCGAGGACGTCGAAAAATTCGTCGAAAAAATCAACGCCCTCGACGCCGCGGGCGAACTCGCCCCCAAGTCGGCATTCGACAAACCGCAGGGCGGCACCGACGTAAATTCACCCGCATACAAAGGCTAGAACTATGGCTTGCGAAAACAGAATAATTTACAAACACATCGACGTAGACGGTTGGAACGCCTCAATCGACAAATATATTTCCGACGGGGGCTACCGCATTTTGGGCGAAACCGTCAAACGCGACAAGGCCGAACTTTGCGCCGAAATGGAAAAGTCCAAGTTGAAGGGGCGCGGCGGCGCGGGCTTCCCCACGGGTATGAAGTGGAAATTCCTCGACCGAAAAAGCGGCAAGCCCATCTACCTCATCTGCAACGCTGACGAATCAGAACCCGGTACTTGCAAAGACCGCCTCATAATCTACCAAGACCCCCACACCCTCATCGAGGGCATTATGTGCACCGCCTACGCAATCAACGCCGCGCAGGCTTTCATCTACATCAGGGGCGAGTATATCAACGGCTACCGAATTTTGATAAACGCAATCGAAGAGGCTAAACAAAAGGGGTTCGTAGGCAAAAACATCTGCGGTTCGGATTACAGCTGCGAAATCACCGTATGCCGCGGCGCGGGCTGCTACGTCTGTGGCGAGGAAACGGGCCTGATTTCGTCGCTCGGCGGCGCGCGCGCCTACCCGCGCATCAAGCCCCCTTACTTCCCCGCCGTTATGGGACTCTACGATTGCCCGACAGTCGTCAATAACGTCGAAACACTCTGCTGGGTTCCCAAGGTCTTCGACCTCGGCGGCGAGGCGGTTTCGAAAATCGGCTCTCCCCTCGACCCCGGCACACACATTTGGGGCGTCTGCGGACAGGTTCAAAAACCCGGACGCTACGAAATCGAAACGGGCACCTGCACACTCGGCGAATTGCTTTACGACCTCTGCGGCGGACCCCTCGCGGGCAGACGCTTCAAGGCGATTATCCCGGGCGGCTCTTCGATGAAGATTCTGCGCTGGGACGAAAAATTCACAATCAAAAACCCCGACGGCACCACATTCGAACGCCGCGTTGAAGACATTCCCCTCGACGCCGTTTCATTCCAGCAGTGCGGCACGGCAATCGGTTCCTGCGGCATAATCGCAATGGACAACACCGTCGATATGCCCGAGGCTCTCGCTAATTTAAGCGCATTCTACGCCCACGAAAGTTGCGGGCAGTGCACGCCCTGCCGCGAGGGCACAAAGTGGATGTCGCGCATAACAAAACGCATTTGCGAGGGCGGCGGCAGACTCGAAGACGTCGACTTGCTCAAAAGCGCGGCTGACAACATCTGCGGCAGAACAATCTGCGCCCTCGGCGAGGGGGCGGCGTGGCCTGTGCAAAGCAACGTTTCCAAGTTCCGCGACGAATACATTCAGAAAATCAACGCGCAACTTTCGCATGGCGGCTTAGGGCGTGTCGACAACAACGCGTATAGACTTATTTAGAGTATGGAAAATCAGACAGTAAACGTAAACATCAACGGTGCTGACTATAAAGTCCCCGCAGGCCTCAACATTTTGGAGGCGTGCAAAAGCATCGGCGTGGAAATTCCATTCTTCTGCTACCACCCGAGTTTGAAGGTGGCGGGCTCTTGCAGAATGTGCTTGGTTCAAATGGGTATGCCCGCCCGCGACAGGGCGACAGGCCAGCCCATTCTCGACGAAAACGGTGTCCAGAAAATCGCCTTTATGCCCAAGCCCGTCATCGCCTGCGGCACAAAAGTTTCGGAGGGAATGCACGTCATAACAAATTCCGAGGCGGTGGCGGATTGCCGCCGCGGCGTTTTGGAATTTTTGCTTCTCAACCACCCGCTCGATTGCCCCATTTGCGACAAGGCGGGCGAGTGCAAACTCCAAGAATACACCCACGCCTACGGCCGCGAATCTTCGCGCTACGTCGAGGAAAAAAACATCAAGCGCAAAAAGCGCGAGTTCGCGGGCAAAATTTTCGTCGACGCCGAGCGTTGCATACAGTGCTCGCGCTGCATACGCTTCTGCAAGGAGTTCATCGGCAGAAGCATTATGGGCTTTACAAAACGCGGCTCGAAAGTCGAAATCGGCTTCTACGACAACGCCGACAACGAAAGCAATTACCTGCTTAATATCGTCGACGGCTGCCCCGTCGGCGCATTGACCGAAAAGGCTTTCCGCTTCGAAATGCGCACTTGGTTCTTGAAAACCACCGAAAGCCTCTGCGGCGAAAGCAGCGCGGGTGTCAATACCCGCGTGTGGTCGCGCAACGGCAAAATCTACCGCATAACCCCGCGCCAAAACGGCTTCGTAAACGATATGTTTATGAGCGATTCGGGCAGATACATCTTTAAACAATACGAGCAGAACCGCCTCGCGACTGCGAAAGTCGATTCCACCCCCTGCGACGCACAATACGCGGTCTCCCGCGCGGGCGAAATCGCCAAAATCGGCGCAGTTGCATTCGTTGCAAACGGCTGGCAGAGCGTCGAGGAAATGTTCCTCTTGCGCCAGCTTGCGGCGGCGGCAAACGCCGAAGTTTATATGGCAAGCCACTTGCAGCCCGACGACGGCAAACTCGTCTCGGCGGACGCCACCGCAAATATGCGCGGGGCATTCGCCACGGGCTTGATTGACGCCTACCCGCGCCCGACACTTTCCGAACTCGCTTCGAAAGTCGAAAGCGGCGACGTCAAGACCGTAGTCTGCTTCGGCGAAGACCTGCTCAAATTGGGCTTCGAACCCAAACATTTCAAGCTCGCCAACATAGTCTATTGCGGCGTTCTCGACAACGAAACCGCAAAACTCGCCAAAATCTGCATACCGCTCAGAAGCGAGTTCGAAAAGGACGGAATGTGGATAAACCGCCAGTTCCGCCTCCAAAAATTCGCCAAGGCAGTCGACGCTCCCGAACAGACGGTCGACGACGTCGCCCTTCTTTCGGCAATGTTAAAAGACGTCGGCGGCGAGACATTCGAAATCCCGACAGTCGGGGCAGTCCGCGCAGTCATTTCGCGCGACATCGAATTTTTGAAGGGTTGCGAAAACGTCGGCTCTCAGGGAAGGCTGCTTGACGGCTCGAAGTTCGCCTCTATCGACTTCCCCGAAGAAAACGCAATGTTCTTCGCAAAAAATCAACACGCAAAAACGGGAGAATAAAAAATGGAACTCTTAAATTTGTCCGTTTTGGCGGACGCCTCCGCCGAATCCTGCTGCGCGGGATATCTCGCGTGGCTTTTGCCGATAGTGTTTTCGCTGTTGTGCGTGATTGTGGTTATGAGCTTTGCGGGTCTGAGTGTCGTAGCCGAGCGCAAAGTCTGCGCATACATTCAGGGTCGCTTCGGACCCAACCGCACCGCAATTCCGTATGTCGACGCAATCCCGTTCGTCGGCAATTTCTTGAAGAAAAACGGTCTTATGCAGCTTGCCGCCGACGGACTTAAATTTCTTCTGAAAGAAGACCCGCTTCCCAAACACGTCAAGACATTCTGGTATCTGATAGCCCCCGTGATGTCGCTCGCGCCCGTATTGGTGGCGGCAAGCGTGATTCCCTTCGGCGTCTATTGGCTCGACGGCGCGGCAAAGCCCGTGGCGGTCGCAAACCTCGACATCAGCCTGCTGTTCGCTTTGGCAGTCGGCTCGCTGGGCGTCTACGGGGCGATAATGGCGGGGTGGTCGTCGAACAGCAAATTCCCGTATCTGGGCGGAATGCGCGCGGCGGCGCAGGTTGTCAGTTACGAACTTGCAATGGCAATCTCGGTTCTGCCCGTCGTGATGATGGCTGCCGCCCGCGGGGTTCAGTCGCCGCTGAGCCTGTTCGACATCGCCGCGTGCCAGAGCGAAAACCTCTGGTTTTGCATAACCCAGCCTATTTCCGCGCTCATCTTCCTTGTCGCGCTCTTTGCCGAAACAAACCGCCTGCCGTTCGATATGGCCGAAAGCGAAACCGACCTCGTCAGCGGCTACCACACCGAGTACGGCAGCTTCAAGTTCGGGTTGTTCTTCGTGGGCGAATACGGACACATCGTCGTGGGTTCGTCGATATTCATCGCATTGTTCCTCGGCGGCTGGAACCCCCTCCCCGGGGTTGCGTGGCCGACAAGCTGGGGTATCGGCGCGTCGATATTGTCGGTAGCCACATTCCTCGTAAAAATCGCGATGATGATATTCTTCTTCATCTGGGTGCGTTGGACACTTCCGCGTTTCAGGAACGACCAAGTTATGCGCTTGGGCTGGGCGCGCCTCGTGCCGCTTGCGATAGCCAACTTCGTTGCGTATTTAATCTACATTTCAATAGTTTAAAGATATGGCGATAATTGTCGAAAGAAAACGCCTGAATTTCTGGGAGCGCACATACCTGCCTCAGATAATATCGGGCTTGTATATAACAATCAGGAACTTTTTTGCCAAAAAGGTCACGCTCGAATACCCCGACCAGCGTCCCGTGATACCCGCGGGCTACCGCGGCGCGCCTGTTCTGGTGAAAGACTCCAACGGCAGGGCGAAGTGCGTTTCGTGCCAACTTTGCGAGTTCGTCTGCCCGTCGAAGGCAATAAAGGTCTCGCCCTCGTCAATACCCGCCGATAGCGAGTATGCCTTTATCGAAAAAGCCCCGTCGGACTTTCAGATTGATATGACGCGCTGCATCTATTGCGGCTATTGTCAGGAGGCTTGCCCCGAGCAGGCAATCGTGATGGGCTCGGAGTATTCCATAAACTCCTACACGCGCGAGGGGCTCAGACGCCACAAGTCCGACCTCTACAAAATCGGCGGCGTAGTTCCCGACAAAATAAAGAAGTGGCAAAAAGTCCGCGACAGAAAGGGCGAATAATGGAACAGCTTATGTATTGTATATTCTGCGCAATGTGCATCGGCGGCGCGCTCGGCGTTATACTGCTTAAAAACTTCGTCAATTCGGCAATGTCGATGCTCGTTTCGATGCTCGGCACGGCGGGCTTGATGATATTGATGCACGCCTACTTCCCCGCATTCATCGTGCTCACGGTCTACGGCGGGGCGATAATGGTCTTGTTCGTGTTCGTCGTAATGTTTATCGGCGACGAAGACGAAAAACGCCATTGGGGCAAAAAACTCGCCCTTGCCGTCTTGTGGGCGGCACTCTGCGCAATGATTGGCGGATTCGTCCCCGAACGCCTTCCCGAGGCGGCTAAGGCGGTAATTCCGCCCGCGGGTGAAGTGGCGAACGCGCAAAATTACGGTGTCGCCATAATTTCGGATTTCGCGCTCGAATTGCAAATAGTCGGCATAATGCTGCTTGCGGCAATGGTCGGGGTTATAGTCGTGGCAAAACCGAATGCCGCGCATAAAATTAAATCGGATATGCTGTGAGGTTTTTTATGAATGCGTCATTGATAAATTTTATACTTCCCGCGCTAATGCTCTTCATAACGGGGCTGCTTGGCGTGATGTTCAAACGCAACCTGATAACCATTTTTATGTGCGCCGAGCTTATGCTTGCCGCCTCGATGATTGTCTTTACCGCATTCGCTTCCGCAACCGACGACATCTCGGGGGCGGTCTTCGCACTCTTCATAATGGCAATAGCCGCCGCAGAAGTCGCAGTCGGATTGGCGGCAATCACGCGCCTGTTCAAACTCGAATCGACGGTTTCCACAAAGGAGCTTCACACATTGGGCGATTAGCCTGAGCCGTTATTTTAAGGAGCAAAATACATATGGAAAGCTTGAACCTAATTTTATTTCTGCCGCTTTTAAGCGCGGCATTTATCGTGCTTTTTCTGCGCAAAACCCGCAGCGCGTGTGCGGCGGTGTCGGTCGGCTCGGCGGCAATTTGCGCGGCATTGGCATTGTCGCTTATGACGGGAGAAACCGCGGGCGCGGCATTCAAAAGCTCGTTTGCATTGTTTGCATTGGGCAATTTCGGCTTCAACTTCGGCTTGCTGCTCGATTCGCTTTCTACGAATATGATTTTCGTCGTATGCATCGTAGGCTTGCTAATCCACGTTTTTAGCGTCGGATATATGGACGACGACAACTCGCGCGGCCGCTTCTTCGCGGGGCTTAGCTTCTTTATGTTCTCGATGACGGGCATAGTGCTCTCTTCGAACCTCTTTATGATGTTCGTCTTCTGGGAACTTGTCGGATTCAGCTCCTACGCGCTAATCGCCCATTACGCCGATACTCCCGCCGCCCGCGAGGCTTCCAAAAAGGCGTTCATCGCAAACCGCGTCGGCGATTTCGGCTTTTTGCTTGGCATAATATTCTGCTGGTCGACATTCGGCACAACCGAGTTCACCGAACTTGCCGCAATTATGAAGGCGCATCCCGAACAGGCTTCGACTACAATGGGCTTGCTTATTATGTGCGGCTTTTTGGGCAAGAGCGCGCAGTTCCCCTTGCAGGTTTGGCTAGGCGACGCAATGGCGGGCCCCACCCCCGTTTCCGCACTCATCCACGCCGCGACAATGGTCGCCGCAGGCGTGTTTATGATGGTTCGCCTCGCTTCAATGAACTTTCTTACGGGCGACGTTCTCAGTCTCATACTTCTGCTTTGCTCGCTTATGTCCTTTTGCGCAGGGCTTTGGGCTTTGGGGCAAAACGACATCAAAAAAATCCTCGCCTACTCCACACTCGCCCATCTGGGCATGATGGGCGCGGGCGTCGCGCTCGGCTACGGCTTGGCAATGTTCCACCTTTCGACACACGCCTTCTTTAAGGCGACACTCTTCCTTGTTGCGGGTTCGATAATCCACGCCTGCCACCACGAACAGGACATATACAAAATGGGCGGACTCTTCAAACGTATGCCCATTACATCAATAGTGGCTCTTACCGCGACACTCTCGATTGTCGCATTTCCGTTCTTCGCGGGCTATTACAGCAAAGAGGCAATACTTGCCACAGCTTGGGCGCGTTCGGCGGAGGGCGGCACATTCTACCATATCGTCTTTGGTTTGCTGCTCGCGGCGGCATTCCTGACTCCTGTCTATATGGGCAGACTCTTCTTCAACGTCTTCTTCGGCAAACCCCATTCCGAAAAGACGGAACACGCAAAGGAAAGCGGCATATTTATGACATTGCCGCTCGTCGTCTTGGCAGTCTATTGCGTATGCGCGGGTTGGTCTTTTATGCCCGAAATCCGCTTCAATTACATAATTCCCGCCGCAGCTTCGGAGTTCGTCGCCGACTTCCTCAAACACCACGAGGAGTGGCTTGCCCAGTTCGCGGGGCTTGAAAAATTCGAGTGGCTCGCACTCGCCACAACATTCATAGGCGTCGCGGTTTCGTTTGCAGTCTACGGCGGGCGCAGGGGCTACGACCCCGTCCAAAAACATCTCGGTTTTGCCTATAACGCTCTCAATAAACACGGCTGGTTCGACGACATCTACGATTGGTATATCGCCAAAGTCCAGCAGCGCATAGCCATATTCTTGGCGACATTCGTCGACCTGTTTATGATTGAGCTTTTGAGCGTCCGCGGCTTGGGCATAGTCTGCGCAGTCGTCGGACAGGGCTTCAAAAAAATGCACGATTGCTCCACAAATTCGCAGGTCAAGTGGTTCACTGCGGGCTTGGTGTTCGTGCTCGTATTGGTAATTTTCGCATAGGGTTTGAATATGGAAAACGTTTCTGAAATTTTGTTGAACGCGGCGGTTTATTCGCCGTTCGCGTTCGCGCTCATATCGCTTTTGGCTTGGAATTTTTGGGGCGCAAAAACGGCTTCGCGGCTGGCTTTGGCTTCGGCAATAGTCTCGCTTGTCTGCGGCTTGTGCGCTTGCGCAAACTTCGCTTCCGACGCCGCCGATTTGGCGGGCTTCTTCTACGCAAAACGCTTCTGGCTTCTGCCCGAGGTCGCCCTCGGCGGAATCTCAATGCCGATGTTCGCCCTCGCTATCATCGTGGGCTTTGCGGCGACAGTCTATTCGCTCTCGCTTGAAATAAAACAGGCAAAACTCTATTACCTGCTGCTTTTGATTATGCAGGGCGGGATCTTCGGCGCATTCACCGCCGCGAATTTGCTTTGGATATATATGTTCCATGAATTCGCCCTCGTTCCCACGTTCATCGCAATGCTGATGTGGGGCTCGGCGGGCAAACGCGTCGCGGCAATGCAAATGGCGGTCTACCTCACGCTCGGCGCGCTCGTTTCGCTCATCGGCATAATCGGCATATACGCCTGCGTCGGCGCGGAAGACTTTTCTCTCGCCGAAATCTCCTCGCGTCTCGCCGTCAATCCCGTCGCGGCAAATACCCAAAACGTCCTCTTCGGATTGCTGATGTTCGGCTTGGGCACACTCGTGAGCCTATTTCCGTTCTATACTTGGGCACCGCGCACATACACTTGCGCCCCGACGGCATTTTCGATGCTCCACGCGGGCGTGCTTAAAAAGTTCGGCTTGTTCGTCCTGATTCAGGTCGCAGTTCCCATTCTGCCGTTCGGTTGCGAGTATTGGGCAAAGACACTCGCAATATTGGCACTTTTCAACGTCATTTATATCGGCTTCGTCACAATGGCTCAGCGCGATTTGAAACTTATGGTTTCGTATTCGAGCGTCGGACATATGGGACTCTGCTTCTTGGGTATCGCCTCAATGAGCGTCTTGGGCGCGGGCGGAGCACTCCTGCTTATGTTCGGACACGGTCTGAGCGTCGCCCTCCTGCTTATGCTCTCAAACATAACCTGCAACAATACAAACCAGTGGGATATGAATAAAATGGGCGGGCTCTATAAACAGACACCGATTCTGGCGGGCTTCTTCATCGCGGGCACAATGGCGAGCGTCGGTTTGCCGCTTTCGGCAAACTTCTGGGGCGAGCTTACAATCCTCACTTCGCTTTGGAACTTCTCGCCCGCAGTTTGCGCTTTGGCGGCAACGGGCTTGATAATCTCGGCAATCTACGGCTTGCGGGCAGTCGCCCGCGTCTTTATGGGCGAGCCTTCCGCGGAACTCAAACCGACCTTTGATTCCGTCCGCGACATCACCAAAATCGAACGCACGGCGGCAATCGTGCTCGTCGCGGGCTTGCTGTTTGTCGGCGTCTATCCGAAGTCGATAACCCAAACCGCGGACACATTGTTGAAATCCTTTCCCGCATACAATTTAGGCAAATAATATGAATACTACTATAACTTTATTCGATTGGGCTTCGGTTAAAATGGAGGCAACTTTGGCGGTTTTCGCAGTGCTCGTCCTCTTGGGCTCGGCGGCATTGCCCGAACGCTTTTCGAAATTCGTTTCGATTCTGGCGTTCTTGGGTATGTATGCGGCATTGGCAGTCGGCTTCGCATTCAGGGGGTCGGCGGAAAACGCCCTCATATCGAACAATTACGTCTATGCTTGCCTGATAACAATCTGCGCATTGCTCACTTCGCAAATGGGCTTTTCGTATTTCGAAAAAATCGGCAGACCCTCATTGCGCAACGAGTTCGCCGCAACGGTTATGATGTGCGCTGCAATGCTCATACTCTTCGGCAGGTCGAATAACCTTATGCTTTCGTTCGTCGCTTTGGAGGGCGCGACAATCTGCCTCTACATAATGGCGGCATTTGATAAAAATTCGTCGGCGGCAGTCGAGGCTTCCGTAAAATATATCGTCAACGGCGGTGTAAGCGGCGCGATTCTGCTTATGGGCATAGCTTTTGTCTACGGCTCGGGTAGACTTGCGGGCGCAGATTACCTCAGCTTCTGCAATTTCTCCGCAGGACTCTTGAACGGCTTCTTCAAAGTCGGTATGATATTCATCTTGGCGGGCGTTCTCTTTAAAATGGCGGCATTCCCGTTCCAGTTTTGGGCACCCGACGTCTATCAGGGCGCGCCCACACCCGCTTCGGCATTCTTCGCCGTCGCCTCCAAAATCGCGGGCGTCGTGTTCTTGGCAAAAATCTGCGCTTCGCTCAAATTCGATTCCGCCGAAATCATTCTCGCAAAAGAGCATTTCGTCTTAGCAATTTCCGTTGTCGCAATTCTCACAATCATAATCGGCAACTTCGGCGGCATAACACAGGTCAAGACAAAACGCCTGCTCGCATTCTCGGGCATCTCCAACGCGGGCTACTTGCTCGTGCTCATCGCCGCAATCTTGCGCGAGCCCAGAACGCTCGATTCCTTCGAACCCGTTTTATATTTCTACTTGGGCGCATATATGCTCGCCAATTACGCGCTTTTCTTCGCCGTCGGACAGTTCGGCACCGCGGAGGATTTCGGACAGTCTTTCGCCGATTACCGCGGCTTGATGAAAAAACACCCCATAACGGGTTCGGCTCTGGCAGTCAGCTTGGCGTCCCTTGCGGGCATTCCGCCCACCGCTGGCTTCTTCGGAAAAGTCCTCGTCCTCATCTTGGCGTGGTATGCCCAGCTTTACATTCTCATGGGCGTTATGATTGTCGGTTCGGTCGTCTCAATCTACTATTACTTCGGTTGGATTCGCGCAATGGTCGAACCGCGCGATTCGGGCGAGTGCTCCTTCACCCCGACTTCGGGAACTAAACAAACAATAGTCCTGCTCTCGACGGCAGTCGTGGCATTGTCGTTTGCAGTTATCACATTTGTCGGCGCATAATCGGCATAAAAACACCCACCCAACCAACAACAGCAATAATCCAAACAACCCAACGTTCCCAAAATCCACTCGAAAAAAACAGAAATAAAACCCCAAAAAAGGGTCAGAAATAGGCAAAAAAGGGTCTTTTTTGGGGGTAAAAAAGGGCAAAAATATGAAGAAAACGGCGTCAATTTCGTGCTTTTTGGCGGGCATTTTGCTTGCCGCGTGCAATTCGGAAGACAAGGATTTGTTCTCCCGACAGATGTCTATCGACTCCATCCCGCAGGGGGCAACCGTTGTTGTAAATGGCTTTAAATTGGGAAAAACGCCTCTTGAAATCGGCGTCGAAACAACCGATTCTGGCTGCTTCGTCCGCAAAACTACAATCACCATAATCCCCTCCGACGAAAAACATTTCACCCAAATAGAAACCTTCCCAGCTTTCCGCAAATCCGACCCTGAGCCCAGCCGCGTCCCCGAAAAAATGCTCTTTGATTTGTCGAAAAATCCTGAGACGAAAAAATCTTTAACCGTTGAATATTAAAAAATTAAGAAAATAGAAAATGTCCTCAAACGAACAGATAAAATACATTTTAGACGAAGAAAAAATCCCGACTCATTGGTATAATATTGAGGCGGATTTGCCCGAAAAAACTCCGCCGCCCATCGATCCGTCGACGGGCGAGCCTATGAATCCGCAAAAATTGCAGGCGATTTTTTCGGACGGCGCGATTGCGCAAGAGATTTCGCACGAACGATATATAGAAATTCCCGCGCCCGTGCGCAAGCTTATGCGCCAGTGGAGGCCGTCGCCGCTTTTCCGCGCGCGCAGGCTTGAAAAGGCTCTTGGTACTCCCGCGCGTATCTACTATAAGTATGAAGGAGTTAGCCCATCGGGTTCGCACAAGACAAATAGCGCCGTCGCGCAGGTCTATATGTGCAAACAAGCAGGCGTAAAGCGAATTACAACAGAAACAGGCGCGGGACAGTGGGGTTCGGCTCTTTCGCAGGCATGCAACGCTTTCGGGATTCAGTGCAAAGTCTATATGGTCAAGTGCTCGTTCGAGCAAAAACCGTATCGAAAAGCTATGATGGAAATTTTCGGTGGCACGGTAATTCCCTCGCCCAGCAATCAAACTGAGGCGGGCAGGGCGATTTTGGCAAAGGATCCGAATTGCAGAGGTTCGCTCGGAATAGCAATTTCCGAAGCAGTCGAGGAGGCTTTGCAGGACGCTGATACGAAATATTGTCTCGGCTCGGTGCTCAACCACGTCCTTATGCATCAGTCGGTTATCGGCTTGGAGGCAATCGAGCAATTCAAGTTGGCGGGCGACTATCCCGACCTGATTATAGGCGCGTGCGGGGGAGGCTCAAACTTCGCGGGAATCTCCAACCCGTTTTTGGGCGAGATGTTGCGCGGCGGAAAAAAAGTCGAAATTTTGGGCGTCGAGCCCGCGGCGTGCCCGTCGCTTACGAGGGGCAAATATGCGTATGACTTCGGCGATGTGGCGAAAATGACGCCGCTTATGAAAATGTACACGCTGGGGAGTTCCTTTATTCCTCCTGCGGTTCATGCGGGCGGATTGCGCTATCATGGCATGGCTCCGCAAGTTAGCAATATTATGAGGCAGGGGCTGATGAAGGCCGAAACCGTCAATCAACTCGACGTCTTCGAAAAGGCTGTTATGTTTGCCCGCGCCGAAGGCATTGTGCCCGCGCCAGAATCGAGCCACGCGATTTGTGCGGCAATCAACAAGGCGTTGGAGTGCAAAGAAACCGGCGAAGAAAAGGCGATTCTCTTCAACCTTTCGGGGCACGGACACCTTGATATGGCGGCGTATCTCGACTACTTTGCGGGGAAGCTTAAAAATTACGAATATGCCGAAGAGGAAATTGCAATGGCTCTTTCGTGTCTGCCCTCTTGCAACGACAAATAATGCGCAAGATTTTGGCGTCAGTTTTAATATCCTTCGTTTGCTCGGTTGGGCAGGCGGGGGATTTTTTTTACGCGTTCGAATTCCCGCTGACGGCGCGGGCGTCGGGTGGCGGCAGTTTGGCGCTATCTAAGAAAATGCCCGAAACTGCCGGTGAATTTTTTAATGTCGGCGTTTGTATGTATTTGGACGCAAAAGAGTCGAAGCTCGGGGCAAAGTCGGCTTCTATGATGTTTGCGCAGGCGGCGTTTGCAGGGGCGGACTATGGAAAGTATGCGTTTGCGCTCTGTGTTTTGGCTGTCGATGACGCGTCGGAATCGGCGCGGAAAAATTCCGAAGCGGTCATTGAAACCTTGCGCAAGCTCGACGCCAAAAATTACGCGCCCGCAACTCGCGCTTTGGCAAAACTACATTGGAATGGTAGACTTTTGCCTCGCGATTTGAAGAAATCCGCTGCGTTGTATGAAAAAGCGTTTATGTTGGGTGACGACAGGGCGGCTGTCGAATTTGCCCTGTTTTGCGACGAAACGGGATATGCGCCGTCTGCGCCTGCAAAACTTTTTGTGCGGGTGAAAAATCTTGCAAAAAAGGGGAATGTTGAAGCAAAAACGGCGGAAGCTGTCCTCTTATTGAAAGGCGTTGGGTGTATGGGCGATGTGTTTGAAGCGAACCGCCTTTTGAAATCGGCTTCGGATAGTGGCGATTGCGACGCAACTTTCAGGCTTGCAATGAATTATTTTGACGGGGCAGGCGTTGTCGCGGACGAGGAAACGGCGGTGTCGCTTTTGGAGAAGTCGTCGGCGGCAGGGCACGTGAAAGCATTGAACAACTTGGGCGTGTGTTATCAAAACGAAATAGCTGTGCCAAAAGATATAACTAAGGCGGTAGAGTATTTTAGGCGTTCCGCCGATTTGGGGTATAATGTTGCGCAAAATAATTTGGGGGCGGTTTATGCCGAGGGATTGGCGGGCGATATGCGGCAGGCGTTCGGACTTTTTAAGTCCGCCGCCGAAAGCGGCAATGAAGATGCGTTCGAGAATCTTGCCCGTTGTTATTTTGAGGGGCTTGGAACGGCGGCGGACAAGTCGCTCGCCGCTGTTTGGTATGAAAAGGCGGCGCGGCTTGGGAGTGTTTCGGCGAAGTCGCGGTTCGGGGCTATGCTTGTTGACGGCGACGGTGTAAAACGCGATTTTAAATTGGGAATTAAATACTTGCGCGAAGCCGCCGCCGAGAATGACGCCGCGGCAATTTCGCATTTGGGCGCGTGTTATTGGACGGGGACGGGTGTCGAGCAAAACACTACCAAAGCACTCGACTATTTTAGACGCGCGGCAAAGTTGGGCGACAAATCCGCCAAAGAAATCTTGCGCAAGTTGCACGGAATGCTTTAAGTTTTTTTGTGTTCCGCGGCGTGTGCGTGTGCTTTTCGTAGGTTCGGAGAACATGCTTTTTGCTTACTTCCTAATACATTAATCATTGGACATAATACGTGTTGTGTGAATAATGGCCCTTTTTAGTTTTCATTGTAGGAAGGAATAGATACAAACTATAAATATGGATTTGTTTTTTTTGTTGGTTATCACAATACGTCTTGTGTTGTAGTATTGATACAGATGGGGTGAGGAAGCTGTTCATTGAAGTATGGCTAATCTGGTGAAAATATATGAAATGCGCGGAAGTGGAGGGGTTCGGGCGGAAATATTCGTGACGTTTTCAGTGTAATGAGAAATTTGTTTCTACAAATCCGAATCCGATTTAGGTGCGTTTGTTTGGGAGATTTCCGAATTGCTCAAAATATACAAGAAGTTAGCAATTCGGACAACATTGGGAGGGAAACGCTTCCGCTGATTTTAGCGGTAGGGGGGCGTTATCGTCGGAAGTGATGATGAGGTATTGGACGGTTTTTAATGCGTTGCGGGCGTCGGGTTCTATGATGTCGATTCCTTCTTTCTACAAGAAGGTATGTGTTGTGCAGTGGGATAAAGTAGTGGGTATTTAATTGGGGATTTTTATAAGGATATTTTTTTTCTTGCGTCGGGCGGTATTTAAAGTAGCTTTGTGGTTAAACGTTTATTGAATGGTTTTACAGGATAATCTATGAAAGTTATATCTATGGTGAAGAATACATTGGTTTTAATGTTTTGTGCGGTTTCGGTTTTTGCGTCCGAAGTTAAAATTCCGAGAAGCGGGGCGGAAGACGTAAAGGGAATTATGTCGGAATCCTACTGGGCGCAATGGAATGACGATGTGAATGCGCGCATCGACCGCGACATTGAGATGAATCGAAAGGCGGATTTTTCTCTGAAAATCGGCAAAATTGCGGCGGGAACAAAGGTGAAGGTTGTTCAGATTTCGCACGAGTTTTATTTCGGCGCGCACATTTTCAACTTCGACCAACTCGGCGACAAAACGTTAAATTCAAGATACAAGTCGCTATACGGGACGATTTTTAATTCCGCGACTGTCGGTTTTTATTGGTATGAATTCGAACTTCAAGACGGGCGTATGCGCACTGCGGGCGAATATTGGGACAGTCAGGATTTTTGGGCGAACGTCGAAAATCCCACGGCGCAAAAGCACTGGCGTAGACCCTCGACCGACCCTATTGTTGGCTATCTCAAAGAAAGGGGCGTCCGCATTCACGGGCACACACTGGTGTGGGGCAACAGAATGCAAATTCCCCTTTGGCTTTATGCAAAATGTTTGGAAGGCGACGAGCGCGAGAAGTTTTCAAAGCTCATCGACCGTCCGATGGACTATGGCGAGAATGCGACGAGTGTAAATTTTACTCCGCTTTTTGCGAATATGTCGGCAGCAGAATCAGACGCGCTTTTGCCGAATTTCGGAAAAAATCTAAAACGCGAATTTGCCCGACGTATAACCAGAATTGCGGAATATTACGGCGATAAAATCGAAAGTTGGGACGTCGTAAACGAAAGCCTTGACTGTTTCGCCGACGGTCGTATGAATGCGGGCGGAGTTTTATCGAAAAGCGGGCGTTATGGAATTATGCCTGCCGACTATACGTATGAGGGATTTCAAGTTGCCCAAAAGGCGTTCCCGCCGAATGTGAAGCTAAACATAAACGACAATCCCTATCAGCCATTCAGGCTTGAACAATACGATGCGCAGGTTCGCGAGCTGATTTCGCGGGGGTGTAAAATCGATGTCGTAGGCTGGCAAATGCATCTTTTTAATCCGCAAGTTGTCCAGCTTATTGCGGACGGAAAATCTACGGACAATCCGGTTTTTAAAACGGATATTATGAAGATAAATCCCGAGCATATGTTTAAGGCTTTCGATATGGTTGAACGGGCAAATCGTCCGATTCATATGAGCGAAATTACAATCTGCGCTCCCGACAATTCCGAACGCGGTCAGATGATTCAAGCCGTTATTACGCGCAACCTTTACCGAATGTGGTTTAGTCGGAAGTCGGTTGAGGGTATAACGTGGTGGAATGTTGTTGACGGCTGCGGCTATGCGGGAGAACCTTCGGTATCGGGGCTATTTACGCGGGAAATGAAGCCCAAACCGGCTTACTATGCGCTTTCGGAACTTATCGAAAAGGAATGGAAGACTAATTTGCTTTTGGAGCCCAATGTCAACGGCGAAATAACGTTTAGGGGCTTTAAGGGCAAATATAGAATATCTTGGCAAAACGAGAATGGCAGGGAAGAATTCGCCTACATAACTGTAAAGTAGGGCTGCCAAAAGTGTTTCTGTTCCGGGGGTTAAAGGCTCGTTTTTAGCGGAGTCGAGCAAGGAGGGCTATGTGTGAAGTCCTCCGTTTTTTTTGAATGCAGAAGCATATAGGCGCGCTATCGCGGGGATATTCGCGTCTGTTAGAGGTCGATTTGGTATTGTTCTTTGGCGAAGCGGCGCAAGTGGGTGAGGGATTTTTTCATCTCCATTTCCTCCAAGAAAGCGATGATGTCGTCGAACTTCGGCGTCGCGGGCTGCGGGGGGAGGACGTCGAGGGTGGTATCGAGTGTTATCAGCTGCATATTGCGGCGCAAGGTCGATTCGCCCTCTTTGACGAGTGGGCGGAACTTTTCGGGTTTGAGCCAATCGTAGCGGCGTATGATTGTGTCGATATCGCCGAACTCCTTCAACCACTTTGCCGCGGTTTTAGGCCCGACGCCGTTTATGCCGTCGATGTTGTCGGCGGTATCGCCTATGAGTGAAAGGTAGTCGGGAATTTGGGCGGGGGCTACGCCGAACTTCGTTTTGACTCCGATTGAATCGAGGGTTGTCCACTCCTTATTTTTCGGGGTCGGCGGCAGCATTTGTTTGATGTTGGGGGAGACGAGCTGGGCGAAATCCTTATCGGCACTGGCGATGAAGACGGTGTGTCCCTCCGTCTTGGCGCGTGTCGCCGCCGAAGCAAGCAAGTCGTCGGCCTCGACGCCCTCCTGTTCGGTGGGCGAGAAACCGAAAATTTCGCAAAGGTATTTCATTGACGGAATTTGGCTCTTGAACTTTTCGGGGGCTTCGTTGCGGTTTGCCTTATACTGCGGGTGGATTGCCAAATGGCGTTTTGAGCCGCCCTTGTCGAAGAACACTGCGGTCGAATGCGGGGTGTTCTCGCACGAGAGCTTTACGAGGCTGTTGAAAAACGCGTGCAATGCGCCTGTGGGAAAGCCGTCGGAGCGCGACAAGTCGGGCATTGCGTAGAAGCATCTGAACCCCAAGTTGTATCCGTCTATAAGCAATACGTTCATTTGTTTTTAGTAGAATATATTTCGGGTGGGTTATCAATTAAAAATTTTTTGATGGGGTGTGGGTGTGTGGTAAAGGGAGGTGTGGGAGGAGGTTCGGGGGAAGGGGTGTGAACTGAGGAGAAAGGAAGTCGGGTTTGGTTTGGTGGCGCGGGGGGGATGTGTGGCTTGGTTGGATTTTTAAAGGGGTGTAGGGCGTTTAAAATGGGGGCTTGCGGGGTGGTATGATAAAAAGTAGCAGAAAAAACTTGATTTTTTCTGGGGGGGGTATTGTCGCACCAATAACTTCAATCAAAAGGAAATTAAATATGAAGAAAATACTGGTTATAATGTCGGCGGTGTCGATGTTGTTTTGCGCCGCGTCGGCGCAATCGAACTCCGTCTGGAAAAAGCAAACGAGGCTGATTACGTCGGCTACCGACAACACGTCGGCGGCAAAAATCGGCAAGCGCGGAACAATCACGGTCGGCGGGTCGCTCAATAGTATGGATTTGAAAAGTAATGGCGTGAAATCGGATACGCGCATTGGCGGCGGCGGTAATTTGGAGATTGCGTTCAATGTTGTGCGCAGTCGGACGCGCAATTTGGGTATGGACGTTGTTCTGCCGTTTTCTTACAGCTATATGAAGAGCTCGTTCCCAGACCAGAATCTCGATGCGAAGTATCAGCGCACGGAACTGCCCATTGTGCTGCGTCCGTATTTCAGGTATGCGGTCTCGAAGGATTTGTTGATTACGCCGTTTATTCAAGGCGGTGCGGGTGCGATGATTCTCGATTTTAGCGGATTAGGAACGGACATAAATCAGGGAGCGTTTATGTATACGTTTGGCGGCGGCATTGAATTCCAGATTTACAAGTATGTCGCGCTTACGCCGAAGATTTCCTACACGGGGATTACTGGCGAGAGTGAACAGTGGCGTTCTACTATTGATGTCGAGCGCGACTTGAAACTTTCGCTCGAAGCGGCGTTTCAGCTTACGCGCGGTTGGGCGTTCGTTGCTGAATACTCATATATGATGTTCAATGATGCGACGTTGACGATACCCGGGTTGGGCAGTCTTGACTGGGAGCGTTCGGCGCACGTTGTGCAGCTCGGTTTCCGCTACGGATTCTAATTCGGCGGGAATTCGGGATTCCGATTTTTTTAGAATATGCAAAATGCGGTATTCGGGGACGTCCCCGAATATCGCGTTTTTTTTGAGGTGGCGGTTACGGTTTTATGTGTGGGGAATGTCAAAAAAAGGTTGAACAAATTGTGAAAAACGGCAAGGATTGATGTAATTTATGCAGGAAAACAAAATACGAAAAATGCTTAGCGGCAATGAGGCCATTGCGCTCGCGGCGCGGAGCGCGGGTGTCGCACTCGGGGTGGGGTATCCCGGGACGCCGTCTACGGAAATTCTCGAAAACTTTTCGGAGCTCGGCGGCAATGCCGAATGGGCTCCCAATGAAAAGGTCGCCGCGGAAGTCGCACTCGGGGTGGCGTTTGCCGAAAGCAATGCGCTGGTTACGATGAAGCATGTCGGCTTCAATGTGGCGCAGGATTTATTCTTTACGGCGGCTTACAGCGGTATGCAAGGCGGGTTTGTCGCGGTTGTGGCGGACGATCCGGGTATGGCGTCGAGTCAGGACGAGCAGGACACGCGCTCGATTGCGATGTGTGGCGGGATTCCCGTTCTCGAACCCGCATCGTCGCAAGACGCGTATGACTTCACTTTATTGGCGTTCGAAATTTCGCGCAGGTGGAAGACGCTCGTTGTTATCCGCACGACTACGCGCGTTGCGCACACGACGTCGATTGTCGAATTTGTCGACAAGGTTGCGGAGTTGCCGAAAGCCGACTTCAACAAGGACATTCCAGCCCGCGTTATGGTGCCCGCGCACGCGAAGCCCGCGCACAGGGCATTGAGGGCGAAGCTTGCGGAAATCGAAGCATGGAACAATGCGGAGGGCCCGAACAAGGTTGAAATGCGCGGCAATGAGCTCGGGATTATTGCAAGCGGTGTGGCGTATCAGTATGCGCGCGAAGCCGCGCCCGAAGCGTCGGTATTCAAGGTCGGGCTTTCGCCGCTTCCGCTTGAAAAGTTGGTCGAGTTTTCGAAGAAGTTCAAGAGGTGTGTGGTTGTCGAAGAAGGCGACCCGTATATGACAACGCAGCTTTTGGCCGCGGGCGCGAATGTGGAACGCCGCGCCGAAGAGTGGCGTTTCGGCGAGCTGAATGTGGACAGGGTGAAAGCCCAGCTTGCGGGCGACACGGATTTCAGAATGCCGAATCTCAAAATGAAGCCGCCGATGTTGTGTCCGGGGTGTCCGCACATTTTCAGTTTCAAGCCGCTTGTAGAGCTCGGCTGCATTGTCGCAGGCGACATAGGCTGCTACACGCTTGCGGCGATGAAGCCCATCAGCGGTATGGATATGCAGATTTGCATGGGCGCGTCGATTGGCATGGGCGTGGGCATGCGAAAGGTTCTGCCCGAGGAAAAGGCGCGGAAGGTCGTGAGTGTGATAGGCGACAGCACGTTTATGCACAGCGGTCTGACAGGGCTTGCGCAGGCGGTCTACAATCCGCCGAAGACGGGGCACGTGATTATTGTTTTGGACAACTCGATTACGGCGATGACGGGCCATCAGGAGAATCCCGCGACGGGGCGCAGGCTCGACCACTCCGAAACTACGCGCATTGTAATCGAAGATGTGGCGCGGGCTATGGGCGTTAAGAATGTAGAGGTCTTCAATCCGATAAAGCAGGCGGAGGAATTTAAAAGCTATCTTGTCGACAAGCTCGCGGGCAACGATATCACGCTTATTGTGTTGCGCCAACCGTGCATTTTTGTGGCGGCTGCCGAAGCGAAAAGAAAGGCGGGTAAATAGATGAAAGTCGATAGAACTATAAATGTGAAGGTTGCCGGTCTCGGCGGTATGGGCGTGCTCAAAGCCGCGCTGATTTTGGGCGAGCTTATGTTCGAAGAGGGTTTCGACGTGAAAAAGGCCGAAGTCCACGGTATGTCGCAGCGCGGCGGCTCGGTGGCGAGCGACGTGCGTTTCGGCCGCGAAGTGGTGAGTCCCATTATTCCCGAAAACTCGACGGACTTTTTGCTGTCGCTCGAACCCGAATGGTCGGACGTGCACAAGAGTTCGATGGCCGAAGGCGGTGTGGTGATTTCGGCGAACGACATTGACGCGTCGAAGCTCGCAAGCAAGAAGGCGTTGAATGTCGCGCTGCTTGGCGTGTTGAGCAGGCACTTCGACATTCCCGAAGAACGCTGGCTCGAAACGCTTAAAAAATTCTTTCCCGAAAAGCTCCACGCCTCGAACGAAGCGGCGTTTAAACTTGGCAGAAACTCCTGATTTATGAAACAGATTTGGAACGATATTCACGGCGACGTCCACCCGTTCACGGCGTTGGACTTTCTGCCGCGTTCGGAAATGCAGGCGTTGCAATCGCAGCGTTTGCGCGAAATTGTAAGGCTTGCGTATGACAGGGTCGAGCTCTACCGAAACCGCATGGACGAAGCGGGGGTTCGCCCCGAAGACATAAGGGGTATTGACGACATTTCGAAGCTGCCGTTTATGCAGAAGACCGACTTGCGCGACACGTATCCCGACGGGCTTTTTGCGGTCGATATGAAGGACATTGTGCGTCTGCACGCGTCGAGCGGAACGACGGGCAAGCCGATTGTGGTCGCGTATACGGAAGAGGACCTGCGCGTTTGGGACGCATCGATTATCCGCTGCTTCAAGATGTATGGAATAAAGAGCGGCGATGTTGTCCAGAATTGCTACGGATACGGTTTGTTCACGGGCGGTTTGGGCATTCACGAAGGCTCGCAATCTCTGGGGTGTGCGGTTATTCCCGCCTCGGGCGGAAATACGGAGCGTCAGCTTATGCTTATGCGCGACCTCAAAACGACCGTGATTGCGTCGACGCCGAGTTATTTTGTCCACCTAATCGAGGCGGGCAAGGCGCGGGGGATAGACTTCAAGCAGCTGCCGCTCAGGATTGGCGTTTTCGGCGGCGAACCGTCGTCGGAGGCCATGCGCAAGTTTATTGTCGACAACACGAATGTCGTGCCGTTCGACATTTACGGGCTTTCGGAAATTGTGGGCCCGGGCGTTGGCGCGGAATGCAAATGCAAGGCCGGCATGCACATTTTGGAGGACAATTTCTATCCCGAAATCGTCGACCCCGATACGGGCGAAGTTCTGCCCGACGGCGAAGAGGGCGAGCTTGTGCTTTCGACGCTCACGAAGCGGGCAATGCCGATTTTGCGCTATCGCACGCACGACATAACTTCGATAATTCCCGAGCCGTGCAAATGCGGCAGAACTATCCGCAGGATTTCGCGAATTTCCAAGCGCAGCGACGATATGCTCATTATCAGGGGCGTGAATGTGTTCCCGTCGCAGATAGAAATAGGCATTATGCGCTGCGAGGAGAGCACGCCGAATTTCAGGATTGTCCGCGAGATGAAAAACGACATGGAATCCCTCACGGTGGAAGTCGAAATTCAGGACAAATACTACGGCGACAGTATCGAGAATTTGGAGGCTATTAGGCGCAAGATTCAGGCGTCGATTACCCAGATTGTGAATATCAGAATAGATGTAAAAATAGTAGAACCCAACAAAATTCCGCGTTCGGAAGGTAAAATCAAAAGGGTCTACGACAACAGAAAGGCTTAAAAAATGCGCATAGACCAAATATCGGTCTTTTTGGAAAACACGCCGGGGCGGCTTGAAAGCCTTTGCAAGGCTCTCGCCGACGCCGAAGTTAACATCAACACGATAACGATTATCGAAAACGGCGAATACGGTATTGTGCGCATGATTGTCGACAAGCCCGACGCGGGGGTAGATGCGCTCAAAGCCGCGGGCTTTACGCCGAAGAAGGTGGAAGTGTTGGCGGTGGAAGTCGACGACACGCCCGGGGCGTTGTTGCGGCTGCTTGAAAAGACGCGCGAAGGGGGGGTGAACATAGAATATATGTATGCGCTCACGAAGCCGCTTGCGGTGCGTCCCGTGATGATTATGTCGTTTAAGGACATTGAGGCGGCGGAGAAGTCGCTTGCAAAATAGGGGGAAGGCGATGATTGTAAACACCGACAGGGACAGGCTTGCTAAGACGCTTAAATTTGCGGTGTTGGAGCAGAGGCCCGACTATGCGGAGGTTCGCGCGGTTGTCGAAGACGCGTTTTTAAACGGTGTGGACATTGCCCACGGCGGGTTTTTGTTTTCGCTTTGCGACTTTGCGTGCGCTCTTGCCTCGAACACGCCCGAAAGGGTTGCGATAACGTCGAATTCGAACATCGACTTTATCGAGCCCGTCAAGCCGAACGAGACCGTTTTGGCGTTTGCCGAGCTTGTGGCGGGCAACGAGAAAACGGGCGTTTATCAGGTTATGATAACCGACCTCGGGCAGGCTAAGCGTTATGCGGTTTTCCGCAGTCGGGTTGTCTACAAGCGCGCTATGCAAAAGTAGTCGGCGCGGGTTGGCTGAACGTGTGTGCTGAAAAATTTTTGAAGTGGTGCGGCAGGAAATTTTCTTCCGCACCCTTTTTATCATTGTGGCTGGTGTGTGTAGCTTTGTTGTGGCGCGTTTAGGGGGCTTGACTTTTTCGGGATTCGTTGTAAAAAGGGCGAAATAATCTTTTCAAAATATGGCAGAAGAAACAAAAGCAAAAGACACTTCCCGCGAATGTGGCAAAGGCGAAACAATAAGGCGCGGCGCGGACATTCAAAAGTATGTCGACAACTACGACAGAATTTTCAGGCACTCGGCGGCAAAGTCCGCCCCGAAAAAATCGAAGAAAGCGTAATTGGTGGGGTGTGGGAATTGGCGCAAAAAAAGGAGCGGGTTGCGTTATGAGCCGCTCCTTTTTTGTTTCGGGTCTGTCGGATTAATAGACGGGCAATGTGGGTAGTTGGTATTTGAGTGTTTCGGCGATTCGTTTATGTCCGAGTTCGTTTGGGTGGAGAAGGTCGGTTTTTGGATTTGCAAAATATTTTGCGTGGGCGGGCAGGCTCGGGTAGAGCCCGCAAAGCGAATTGAGGTCGATTATGGGAACTGCCCAGATGTTTGCAGCCTCTTTTATTGCGGCAACATAATCGTGTATGAAAAGCCCGAGGCGGTTTGAATAGGACTCGTCGGGCTGGACGTTTGTTTTGGAGAATATTGCCGAGCTGCGGTGGATTGGGGTCAGCAGCACGACCTGTTTGTCGGGGAATGTTTTTTTGATGTATTCGAGCGCGGTATTGAGCGCGCCGCGGAATGTGTTCGGGTCTTTTGAAAGGGTGCGGTATTGGCGCGTGCCCGCGGGGGTATTGCAGACTTCGGCGGCTGCGGTGGTTGCGGGGGTGAACCACTGCCCGAGCGGAATACTCGAATTGAAGTCGTTTGTGCCGATGAATATCAGGATTGCATCGATATCGCCGTTTGTTTCGGCTTGGAGTTTCCGCGCCTGTGCGGGTATATGGGCTGCGCGTTGTCCGCTTATGCCGTAGACTTTGGGGGCGATCCCGAGCGAATCGGCGAGGAAGCTCCAATAGAGTTTCTGGCCTTTGATTGTGTTGGGGTCGGTTATCGAATCGCCCAAGAATGCGACTTTTTTGCCGAGCCACTGGGTTTTGAGCGGCTCGCAATCCGCCGAGTGTTGCGTAAAAAATACGCCCGCCAAGCAGGCGAGCGCGAGGGTTTTAAAAAGTTTTTTCAGCATTATGCGTTTTGCGTTTTATTGTGTTACGGGTTTAGAAGATGACCTGCAACTGTGCCATAACCGTGTTGTTGTCGATTTCGCGGGCGGCGGCGTTTTTGCCGGATGTGTATTTGCCGTATTCGTAGCCGATTGAAGTTTTGATTGCCTCGGTATTATACCAGTTTATGCCGAAGAATACGGTTTTGGCGGAATCGAAATAGTATGTCGTTCTGTCGGCTGTGACTGCAACGCCGAGTTCGTTTGCCGAAACGTAGGAGAAGCGCAGAACCGGTTCGATTGCGCCGACGGTGTCGGAGAGGTCGAACTTGTAGGCGACGATAACGTTTGCCCCGAGCGGAGATGCATTCGAGCCGTCGGAGCGTCCGTTTTCGACGCTTTGGTAGAACATTTCGGCAACTGCCGTCCAGCCGCCGTATTTGAGTGTGAGGTATGGGTTGACGCCCCAAATTTCGTATTTGCTTGTGCCGCGCGTAAAGCCCTTGCTGGCGTAGCCCGTGTTGACGCCGATGTCGTATTTGAGGGCTTCGCCGTCGAGGTCGATTACGTTTTTATAGCCGACGGCGACGTAATAGCTGAGTCCGCTGTTGGCATTGATATTGTTGATGACGGTTGAGGCGGTATTTGCCGCCTCGGTGAGTTCGGAGGTTATTGCCGCGCTGTAATAGAGTCCGTCGACTGTCGGGATTTCGCCGTCCCAGAAGACGCCGACTGTGCGGCTGCCGAAGTATTTTGTAGAGCCGTCGGTAAAGCCCGCCTGTGTGAAGAAATTGGTTGCAACAGACCTGTCGATTGCGAGCATTCCGAAGTCGTCGGTTATTTGTTCCACGCCCATATTCGACTTGCGCAAGCCGATTTGCAGGGTGCCGTCGATGTAGTCGATGTCGACTTTTTTGGAGATGACGACTTTGTCGAGGTAATTGCGGTTGTCGCCGCCCGAGCCGAAGTCCATCACGAGAGTCGCCGTCCAGCCGTTGCCGACGTCGGCTTCCAGACCCACTTTGACGAAGCGCAGTTCAAAGCCGCTGATTTCCTCCATATCGCCCGTGCCCTCGGACACGTTGTTTTCGGACCACTTGAACCAACCTTGGAGCCCGCCGAAAACCTTGATTGTCTGTGTCTGTTTTGCCGCGGGTTTGACGGCGACAGACTCTTTGGCGATTTTTGTCGCCTCCTGTTGGGTGAGCATTCCCTTTTTGACGAGGGTTTCCAAAAGTGCTTTGTCTTGCGCCCAAGACGCCGCTGCCGCGCAGGCGAGGGCGAGCAGAACCGCAAAAAATCTTTTCGTGCTTTTCATAAAAATCCGTTACCTAATAATAATATCTGCAAAGTAGTCTATGTGTGCGCGTAGGGTATGCAAGTTTTTATTGCGCCTTTTTACGATTTGCGCAAGCCGATCAGAAACTCGGTATTGCCGTCGCCGCCCCTGATGGGAGATTCGATAATGCCGAGTATTTCTATGTCTGGGTAGTTGCGTTCGACGAAGCCGCGGATCTTTTCGACGGCGGCGGTCAGAAGTTCGGTGTCGCGGATTACGCCCTTGTTGCGCTTCATTATTTTTGCGGAGGTCTCGAACTGCGGTTTTATAAGGCACGCCATTGTGGAGTTTTTCTTCAAAAGCGGCACGAGAAAGGGTAGGGTCTTTTCGAGCGAGATGAAGGAGAGGTCGGCGCAGACGAAATCAAAAAGTTCGCCGCGGAAGGTCCCCGGGGTTAAGCTGCGGACGTCGGTTTTTTCGATGTTGACTACGCGGGGATCCGAGAGGAGTTTTGTATGCAGCTGTCCCGAACCGACATCGACGCATACGGACTGCGCTGCGCCGCGTTGCAAGGCACAATCGGTGAAGCCTCCCGTTGATGCGCCCGCGTCGAGTATGCGCAGGTCTTGCAGGGAGATTTTGAAGTGGTTGAGAAATTCTTCGAGCTTCAAGCCCGCGCGCGATACGTATTTGAGGGTGGCGTTTTCGGTGTCGACTTCGAATTTGGTGTCGGCGGGGAATTTCCGCGAAGGCTTGTCGACTGCCTGCGAATTCAGAAAAACTTTCCCCTCCTCGATGAGGGCTCGGGCTTTCGAACGGCTCGGGGCAAGCCCGAGTTCGAGAAGCAATTCGTCGGCGCGTTTTGTCATTTGTTTTTGGGTTTGAAAATTACTTGAAGATACTCGACTTTTTGCGGGGCGGACTTTCGATTCATCAGGTCGCCGCCCGTAACGAGCAGGTTATAGAAAAGTATGAGTGTGCCCGCGGCTATGGCGAGTGTCATTCCGACGCCGATTGCGATACGCAGGTAATCGAGTTTTGTTTTATGCGGGTTGTCGCCCCAGCGCGGCACGACGCCTTTGAAGCCTCCGAGATTGCCCGCGAGCTGTTTTGACTTGTGCCGAATTTTGTTTTCGTCGATATGCACGGTTTTTTATTATGATTTATTTGGGGTTGTTGTGCTTTTTTTATCGGAATATTGACAAATTTTCGGTGATTTGCAAATATTGTTTTCGGTTTTGTCGAAGTGCGGTATGCGGGGATTTTGCCGCACTCAATGTGCGCTTCGGTTAGGCAAATTCAATTAGGATAGGGAAACAGTATGAAATCATCAAAAATAATGAGTTTTATTTCGGCTCTCGCGGCGTTTTTTGCGGTCGCGCAAGGCGCTTTTGCCGAAATTTCGATGCCCGCGATATTTTCGGACAATATGCTTGTCCAGCGAGATATGCCCGTGCGCATTTGGGGAAAAGCAGCTCCCGATGCGCTTGTTAAAGTGGAGTTCGCTGGGCGGAATGCCGAGGTGAAGGCGGGCGCGGACGGCGGCTGGAAGGTCGAGCTTGCGGCGCAAAAGGGTTCGTTTGTCCCGCGCGAAATTGTCGTTTACGAAAACGGGAAAGTCGCCAAGAAAATCGCGAATGTGCTTGTGGGCGAAGTCTGGATTGCGGGAGGTCAGAGCAATATGGAATTTGCGCTATACAACTGTTTGGGGCGAGACCAGGCAAAGAACGACGCAGACAAGTTCGAAGGCAAATTCCGCTATTTCCGCCAGAGGCTCGGCTCTGATTCGATGGATGTGAAGTCGGATTTCCCCGAAAAATCGTGCTGGTTTGAAGTGAATTCGAAAACGGCGACGTCGACGAGCGGGGTTGGGTTCTTCTTCGCCCAGAAGTTGCTTGAACGTCTCGACTGTCCCGTGGCGGTTTTGTATGCGTCGAAAGGTGCGACCTGTATGGCAACGTGGGTTTCGGAGGAATTTACAAACAAAAATCCGTTTCTGCGCGCCGAGTATGAGCAGTTCAAAAAGGAGTTGGCAAAGTACTCGAAGAGCGAGTATGAGGCCAGGCGCATTGCTCACAAGGAGCTTATGGACAAGGTTAAGCGTTCGAAGTTGACGGAAAATCCGATTTCGGTCGCGTGGGAAAAGACTGTGGCGCCGAATCCGGTATCGCCGCGCCATTTGTTTGTAACGCCGACGTTCTACTACAATTGCGCGATTGCGCCGTTCGGCGATTTGTCGGTGCGCGGCGTGATTTGGTATCAGGGCGAATCGGACTCGCATGCGCGGCTGATTCCGCAATTTACGCGTAGTTTCAAGTCGATGATTGACTGTTGGAGGGCGCAATTCAAGAATCCGAATTTGCCGTTTTTGACGGTTCAGATTGTATCTTATGAAAACCGCAATGACTGGCCTGCGACGCGTCAGCAGCAATTCCTTTGCTCGAAGCTTTTCAACAATGTCTATATGGCTTCGACGATTGACTGCGGCGAAAAGACCGACATTCACCCCAAAGACAAGAAGACGGTCGGGGTCAGGCTCGCCGACATTGCGTTGCAGAAAATTTACAAGATGTCCGATGTTTACAGTGATGCCCCGCAGCTGGGCTCGGTCGGGATTGCGGGCAACAAGGTGCTGCTCAACATCGGAACGTTTGGGCGCGGGCTGCAATTTAGAGGCGAGCCGCGCGGTTTTGATGTGTGTGTTGACGGCAAATGGGTCAAGCCGGTTTCAGTCAAGCTTGACGGCGATGTTTTGACGGTTGAAGCCGCCGAGGGGGCTAAAATCACGGGGGTGCGCTATGCGTGGAAGAACTGGGCGCAACCCGAAGTTTGCCTCTTCAACAGGGACGGCCTGCCGCTGATTCCGTTCTCATACTAAAAAACGCGCCCTCGGGCACCGCAGCCGCGCGGTTGCATGCACAACCCGTTTGGCATGTTGCCCGCGTGTCTGTCGGGGTGCGTTTTTACAAACGCATCTGTGTGCGCCTCCGGCTTGTATTCGCCCCTTCGGGGGCTTTTTTTTGCTTCGGCAAAATTTCAGTCGCCCCGATTTAGTCCAAGGCGGCGGCGAAGTCCGCTATGATATCGTCTATGTGCTCTATGCCTACCGAAATGCGAATCAGTTCGGGCAAAATTCCCGTTGCGCGCTGCTCTTCGTCAGAAAGCTGGCGGTGAGTGGTGCTCGCGGGATGCAGCACACACGTGCGCGTGTCGGCAACGTGCGTTACAATTTTGGCGAGTTTTAGAGAGTTCATTACTTTTTCGGCGGCGGCGCGGCCACCCTTCGGGCCGAACGTCATCACGCCGCTGCACGCTTTCAAATATTTTTTCGCCAAATCGCGGTCGGGCGACGTGGGCAGCGACGGATAGTTAACCCAGTCAACCTTCGGGTGCGACGCCAAAAACTCCGCAAGCTTTGCGGCGTTTGCGCTGTGGCGTTCCATTCTCAGCGGAAGCGTCTCCAAATTCATATTCGTCAACCACGCATTCTGCGGCGACATCATCATGCCGAAGTCGCGCATAACGTGGGCGCGCGCCTTGACAATAAAGGCAGCCCTGCCGAACGCCTCAGTGTAGACAAGCCCGTGATACGAGTCGTCGGGTGTGTTGAACGCGGGGAACTTGTCGGACGAGGCAAAGTCGAATTTTCCCGAGTCAATTACAATGCCGCCGAGCGCGCAGGCGTGCCCGTCGGAATACTTCGACGTGCTGTGGACGATGATGTCCGCTCCGAAGTCGAACGGGCGGCACAAAAACGGCGTCGGAAAAGTGTTGTCGACGACAAACGGAATTTCCGCGCGCCTTGCCACACGCGCGAACTTTTCGAAGTCGAGCACCCTCACACTCGGGTTCGAAAGCGATTCCCCGAAAATCATCTTCGTGTTTGGGCGCACCGCCGCAAAAATCTCCTCTTCCGACGCGTTAGAGTCGACAAACGTCGTCTCGATACCGAGCTTGCGGAAACTGTGCCCGAGCAGATTCGTCGAGCCTCCGTAAATAGTGCTTGCGCTTACGATGTGGTCGCCCGCATTGCAGAGCGTGAATACTACCGCGCTTGTCGCGCCCTGACCGCTCGAAGTCGCCATTGCGCCGATACCGCCTTCAAGGAGTGCCATTTTCTTTTCCAGAACCTCGACCGTCGGATTGCTCAGCCGCGAGTAGAAATGTCCCGCAACTTTGAGGTCGAACAAGTCGGCCATCGACTGGGCGTCGTCATACGCGAACGTCGTGCTTTGGGCGATTGGCGGCACGCGCGTTTCGCCGTTTTTGGGTTCGTAGCCCGCCTGAACTGCGAGCGTTTCCAAGTGTTGTGAGTTCATGTTTTATAAGTATGTATGTTTTAAAATATCAAGCACCGCCTTAAAGTCTGCGGGCGGTTCGGCTTCGACGTCGATAATTGTCCCCTCTTTTACGGGATGTTCAAGCCTCAATTTGTGCGCGTGCAACATGACGCGCTCGGGCGCGGGAATCTCCTTTAACTTGTTTTTCTGGAAAGAATATGTGTAGTCGCCCAAAATAGGGAAGCCCATGTCCGACATGTGGACGCGTATTTGATGCGTGCGTCCGGTATGGATTTTGCACGAAATCAGGGAAGCCTTGTTGCCGAACGTTTCGTCCAAAACCCATTCAGTGCAGGCGTCGCGCCCGTTAGATTCGTCGCAGACACACATCTTCGTCCGAAACGACGGGTGGCGTCCAATCGGTTTGCGGATAACGCCGCTGCGGACAGTCGGCACTCCGCAGACAATGGCGATATACCGCTTGTCGAGTTCCCGCGCGGCAAACATTTCCACGAGCCGATAGTAGGCTTTGTCGGTCTTCGCCATAATCATTACGCCCGAAGTTTCCTTGTCGAGGCGGTGGACAATCCCGGGGCGCATGGCTCCGCCCGCCATACTCAGCTTGCCGCCCGTATGGTGCGCCATGGCGTGGACAAGCGTGTCTTCGCCCGTTCCGCTGCCGGGGTGGACAGTCATACCAGCGGGTTTGTTGACGACCACGACGTCGTCGTCTTCAAAGAGAATCTCGACGGGAATGTCGACAGGATTGACCGCGCTCGGTGCGGGCTCGGGCAACTCTATTTCGACCTCTTCGCCCGCCTCCAACTTGCGCTTTTTTGCAATCGGCTGACCGGCAATCTTCACCTTGCCCGCCCTGAAACTCTCCTCCAAACGCGAGCGCGAAACCTCGGCCGCAAGGAATGCCGCAACAAGCTTGTCCGCGCGGTCGGGGGCAGCACCTTCGGGGTGGACATACTTTCGAATCAAGTCCGACATTAGCTCTTCAAAAATTCGGGATTCAACTTTTCGATGCCTTCGCCTATAAACAAGCCGTCTTTGCGGATAAGTCTGTTGTCGAAGTAAATTTCGCCGCCGCCGTATTCGGGCGTCTGAATGCAAACCAAGTCCCAGTGAATCTGCGAGCGGTTGCCGTTGTCGGCCTCCTCATACGCCTGCCCAGGGGTGAAGTGGAACGAACCGGCAATCTTCTCGTCGAACAAAATGTCGCGCATCGGGGCATTAACATACGGATTGAATCCCATGGCGAATTCGCCTATGTATTGCGAGCCTTCGTCGGTTGAAAGAATTTCGCCCAACTTTTTCGCATTCGACGGCGACGCCGCTTTCACGATTTTGCCGTTTTCAAATTCCAGCTTCACCGAGTCGAACGAAACGCCGTTGTAGACAGTCGGCGCATTGTATGTTATCACCCCGTTTACACTGTCGCGCACGGGCGCGGTAAAAATCTCGCCGTCGGGAATGTTGTATTGCCCGCCGCAGCCGATTGCGGTCATGCCTTTAATCGAGAATTCGACTTCCGTGCCTTCGCCGAGAATGCGCACCCTGTCGGTGGCCTCCATAAGCTCCTTCATTGCCTGCATACCCGCCGACATCTTCGAGTAGTCCATAGTGCAGACGTCGAAATAGAATTTTTCGAAAGCCTCGGTGCTCATCTGAGCAAGCTGCGCCATCGAGGGCGTCGGCCAGCGCAGAACAACCCATTTTGTCCGTCCAACACGCCAGTCCAGAACGTCCTTCATCGCGGCGGAGACAAGCGACATTTTTTCGTGCGGCACATCGGAGGTTTCGAAAATGTTTTCCGCCCCGCGAATCGCCATATACGCGTTCATCTTGCGCATTTGATACAGCGCGACGTCCGCATCGACATTCAGGCCGCCGCTTTGCGCGGCCATCATCATTTTGCGCGAAATGCGTTTGTCGGAAATGTTGACGTGCGCAAACGCCCCGCGCGCCGAAATTTCGTCGATTAACGCTTCAATCATCGCCGACGGAGTCGAAGTCGCTTCGATTAAAACGTGTTCGCCCGCGGCAATCTTCGTCGAATGGCCGCAAAGCGTTTTTGCAAGTTTTGAATATAAATCTTTCATAAATCAAAAAACTTTCTCTTGTGGGAATCGGAAAAGAATGCCGTCTTTAAAGCCGTTGCAAGTCGGCGGGAACGGACAACTCGCGCGACGAGTCGGGCGAGAATACGCCGTTTGAGAGCCGCAATCCGAACTTCGCCTTCGTAAAACGCAATACGTCCTTGTCTTTCGTTGTGTCGTCGCGCACCGAAGCTTCGCGCATAATCCAGACGTCGCCGACTTTTCTGACCGCGCCAAGTTCCGCGGTCTTTGCGCCAATCGCGCCCATAGTTTTAATCTGCGATGGCGCGTTAAAGTCGCGCGTCAACGCAACGCGCACCACACTGTTCGGGAACTTCTGCGAAGTCAGGTCGAACAAATGCACCGCCTGCCCAATGCGTCCCGCCCCGACATACTTCGCCTCCCAAAACTTGTAGGGCATAAGCAGGTCGAACGGCGAGTAAATCAGCCCTGCGCAAAGCGGTTTGAGCCAGTCCGTCTCCTCCACCTTCACAAACTTGCCGCCGTCGAACTTGTAGACTTCCGAGCCGCCGCGCGAATTCTTCAAAATGAAATCGCCGCGCTCCGACAGATTCGCCGCAGCCCAGACACTGATGCGCGTAAACGTCGCTCCGCCGCGCCCCGCGCCCCACATTACGCCGTTATAGAAAACCGATTCGTCCTTGCGCGGGCGGTGTTCGAGCGCGAATTCCATACAGTAGTCGGACGCAACCGCCGCCGACACAAACGCACTCCAACGCTCCGCCGCCGCCGATTCATTCAAATCCAATCCCGCGCCGAACCCCTTTCGGACGCCCTGCGCGTCCAAAACGGGCAAAAAAATGAGCACAAAAAATGTGCCCACCAAAATTGAAAAAAATCTCGCCATTAAAATTACTTTTTAGCGGGCTGCGCGGGAGCTTTCGGGGCTTCGGGCTTCGCCTGTTGCTGCGCCTGAGCCGCCGCGGGCTGCGCAGCCTTGTTCTTGTCGGCTTCGGATTTCTTCGCGCCGTCCTTCGCGCCAGCCACAGCGGTGAGCGAAAGCTTCTGAGGCTGGTCGTCAATTCTGCTGCCGCCCGAAATCCAGATGTGGCCCAAGTACAACCCCGCGGCCAACACGAAGAACAAAACCGTGAGCTTTACTGTCGCCTTCGTGAGCACGTTGCCGGCCTCGCCGCCGAACATGCCCTCGGCCGCGCCGCCGCCCAAAGCCGCGCCCATACCCGAGTTTGCGTTCGGACGCTGCATCAGAATAACCAGCACCAAAAGAATGCAGACTATTATCAACACGAATGTGAAAATACCTATAAGAATGGAACTCATTTTTATCCTTAAAATTCTATTAAAACCTCCTGTTTACCAAATTTTGCGAATCTATCAACACTTTTTTTCCTATTCCGATTCCCGTCTGAGTTTTGTCCCGCCGCGGCAAACGCCAGTTTTTGGCTTGAAAAGAAAAACAAGTGTGGTTTAATCCCCGCCTATGAAAAAATTTTTGACAGCTTCGATGGCGGCATCGGCGGTATGGCTTTTGTGCGTATCCGCACAGCCCGCTTCGGCGGCTACACCGCCCAGCGACACCGCATTGGGAGCACTTTCATCGCAGGACGCCGAGGCGTATAAAACCCTCATCGCCTCACTCGAACGGGATAAGGCGGCTCTCAAAAACGAAAACCGCCGCCTGCGCCAAAAGTTGCGCAACGTCAGAACCCAACTCTTCGAACTCCTCGGAGAGAAAGAAAAGAACGCCGCGCAAAATACCGAGGCGCAAACTGCCTCCTCCTCCGCGCGACAAAACATTTCGGAAGAAAACATTCAAACACAACAGACACAACAACCCGCCCCGAAAGCCGAAAAAGAGCAGTCTTTCTGGGAGTGGTTCGCCGAATAGAAAGAACAGAGTATGTCGGAAAAAGACTTCAAAAACACCCTCAATTTGCCCAGCACAAAATTCCCCATGCGCGGCGACCTCGTCAGGCGCGAACCGTCCAGAATCGAACATTGGCAGAAAACCAAACTCTACGAGCGCATACAGAAAAAACACGAAAACTGCCCCAAGTTCGTCCTGCACGACGGTCCTCCGTTCACCAACGGCGACGTCCACATCGGCACCGCGCTCAACAAAATCCTCAAAGACGTCATCTTGCGCCACAAGTCGATGAAGGGCTTCTACACTCCCTACCTCCCCGGTTGGGATTGCCACGGTCTGCCAATCGAGCACAAAGTCGCCAAAATGCTGCGCGAACAAAACAAACACCTCACAACAGCGCAGCTACGGCAGGAGTGCGCAAATTTTTCGTCCGAATTCATCGAAAAACAGCGCAAACAGTTCGTCCGTTTGGGCGTTCTCGCTGATTGGGCGCGCGAATACAAGACGAAAGACCCCGCCTACGAGGCTGATATTCTGCGCACATTCGCGGCATTCGTGCGCCGCGGACTCGTCTACCGCAGCAAGAAACCCGTCTATTGGTCAATCCCCTGCGCGACCGCACTCGCCGAGGCTGAAATCGAGTATAAAGACCACACAAGTTCCTCAATCTGGGTCGCCTTCAAGCTGGACGACGCGTCAAATGAACGTCTCGGTTTGCAAAACGCCGAAATCGTAATCTGGACAACCACCCCGTGGACAATGCCATCTAACTTGGCAATGGCAGTCAACCCCGAAATCGAGTACGTCGCAGTCTCGGCAAACGGCAGAACATTCATCGTCGGCGAGCCGCTTTCGGAAAGCTTCATCAAAGCCTGCTCACTCGAAGGCGCGACGGTGAGGAAAATCGGCAGGGGCGCGGACATCGAGGGAATATCCGCCTACCATCCGCTTTGCGACCGCAAAAGCACCGTCTATTGCGCACGCTACGTCACGACAGATTCGGGCACGGGCGTCGTCCACATCGCCCCGGGGCACGGCTTGGAGGACTATCAGGTCGGACTTGAACACGGGCTCGAAATATATTCGCCCCTCGACGACGAGGGCAAATACGTAAATGACGGCAAAGTGCCCGCCGAACTCGTCGGCATAAGCGTCCTCGAAAACGAGGGCGGCAGAAGCGCGGCAAACGGCGCGGTTTTGGAGCTTCTCGATAAAAAGGGCGCGCTTCTTAAAATCGAAAAAATTTCGCACCAATACCCGCATTGTTGGCGTTCAAAGACCCCCGTTATTTTCAGGGCCATGGACCAGTGGTTCGTCGCGCTCGACAAGGACAATCTCCGCAAAGAGGCTCTCGACGCAATCTCGCAGGTCAAGTGGCTGCCCGAACGCGGCGAAAACCGAATTCGCGGCGCGGTAGAATCGCGCCCGGACTGGTGCATTTCGCGCCAACGCGCATGGGGCGTGCCCATTCCCGCATTCTACGATAAGGACGGTTCCGCGCACCTCGACGCCGACGTCATCGAGGCAATCGCCGCAAAAGTCGAAACGCGCGGCACAAACTTCTGGTACGAGGCGTCCGAAAGCGAAATCCTCGACGGCATAAAAATCCCATCCGATTGGGGCGCGCCCGCTGAACTCAAAAAGGGAACCGACACCCTCGACGTCTGGATTGATTCGGGGTCGAGCCACATCGCCTGCGTCCAACGCCATAGCGACCTCGCTTGGCCCGTCGACCTCTACTTCGAGGGCAGCGACCAACACCGCGGCTGGTTCCAAAGCTCGCTCTGGACTGCAATCGCAACCCGCGGCAAAGCACCCTATAAACAGGTCATCACCCACGGCTTCATCGTCGACGAAAACCGTAAAAAGATTTCCAAGAGCGACGGCAAGCCGCAGACAGCCGATATGTATGTCGGCAAGTGGGGCGCGGATATCGTGCGCATGTGGATTAGTTCGGTGGACTATCAAAACGATATGCCCATTTCGGAGGGAATTTTGGCGCACGTTGCAAACGCCTACCGCGGCTTCCGCAACACCGTGATGTACCAGCTCGGCAACATCTCTGACTTCGACCGCAAAAACGCCGTCCCCGTCGAAAAACTCGACGCAATCGACGCTTGGGCAGTCTATAAAGCCGCCGAATTTGCCCGCGAGGCCGACAAGGCCTACGACGCCTACGAGTTCCATAAGGTCTATAAGCTCATCGACAATTTCTGCGGCGTCACGCTTTCGCGCATCTACCACGATATTCTGAAAGACCGCCTCTACACATTCGGCAAAAACTCCTTCGAAAGACTCTCTTCGCAGACGGCAATGGACATCGTCAGCGACATTCTCCTGAAAGTCGCAGCCCCCATTCTCACCTTCACTTGCGACGAAGCCTATTCCTTCAAAAACGGCGGCGAGTTCATCGAAGATTCCGTCCACTTGCAGGATTATCCGCAGGTCGACCAGTTCCTCGCAAAGGCGGAAACCGCCGCGAAAATCGACCGCATTCTCAAATTGCGCGACCTCGTAAACGAGGAACTTGAAAAGCTGCGCAAAAACAAGGTAATCGGCAAGAGCCTCGAAGCCGAGGTCGAAGTTATGGTTGCCGAGGGCAGCGACGACGCCGAAGTTTTGCGCGAGTTCGAAAAGAACCTGCCAGAAATCTTCATCGTCTCCCAAGTCAAAATCGTCGAGGGCAAATTCGAAACCCCGTCGGTGCAGGCTTTCAAGGCGGAGGGCACGCGCTGCGTCAGGTGCTGGCGCATAGTAAAGAGCGTCAACGAAGACGGCATCTGCCCGCGCTGCGCTGACGCAATCGAAAACAAATAACAATTTTTCGCCCGACTATGGCAACAAAACCGGCAAAAAAAACGCAGAAAACACCAGCCGCCCCCGAAAAAAAGGCGGCGGCAAAAGGCGCGACTTCCTCAAAGCAGCCCGCAAAAAAAGCCGCTTCAAAACCCGCGCCGACTCAAAAACCGAAACCCGCGCCGACTCAAAAACAGGCGGCGGCAGCAAAGAAATCGGTCAAATTGAACGTCGGCGATAAACCCAAAAAAACTGCGGTAAAAGTTTCGGCGGCGACAAAAAAAACGTCAAAATCCGCGGATGCTTCAAAGGCAAAGGCGAAAATCTCGGCGGCAAAAGTCCCGACAAGAATCGGCAATTTTTCGTCATCAAAAAAGGAGGAGAAAACTCCCGATGCCGCGAAACCCGCGCCGTCGCCCTTCTCGGATTCAATCGTAATCCGCAGCGACGACCGCCCTTCGCACCACATCGCCTTCACCCTCGCCGACCTCGACGCATACTTTGAGGACAAACAAAACAACGTCCAGCCGCGCCTTTCGAAAAAGGACTTCGGTGCAACACCCGAAAAGAAAACCCAACCCGCACCCGAAAAGAAAAAACAACCCAAGGGCGCATTGAAACTCGAAAACAAATCGCAGGGCGTCGCCACGCTTTTCGACATCTTGGGCTTCAACCCCGTCGAAACCCCCAGCCCCGAAAAGGCGGAGGGCAAAGATATTCCGCGCAAGTGGAAAAAGTATTACAATATGCTCGTCGAATTGCGCGACCGCCACTGCGCGGGCGTCCAGTCGCGCTCGCAGGAGGTTATGAAACGCTCCGCAAAAGACGACGCGGGCGACCTATCCTCATACGGACAACACCTCGCCGACGCGGGTTCGGGCAGTTTCGAGCGCGACTTGGCATATAATATGATTTCCAGCCAGACCGAAATTCTCGGCGAAATCGACGCCGCAATCGCCCGCATTAAAAACGGCACTTACGGCATTTGCGAGGCTACGGGCAAACCCATACCCGAAGACCGCCTCAACGCAATCCCCTTTGCCCGCTACACGCTCGAAGGACAGAAAATCCACGAACAACAACAGCAACGCCTCAAATCCGCCCGACGCGAAAGCGTCTTCGATATGGGGCTCGAAAACTCTTCGGGACAGGGTTCGCAGGAAGAGGAGGATTCCGAACCCGCAGTCTAATACCCTCCCCGTATTATAACATATCCAGCACGATGAAAAAGAAATCGCCCGCCCTGTTCTTGTCAGTCCTTCTGCTCACTTTTGTCGCCGACCAGATAACAAAATATGCTGTCGTCGCCAATATTCCGTGGGAAGCGGGCAACCCCACTTATCTGTTTTCCGGTCAGACCCAGCCCGTCCCCGTAATCGAAAACTTCCTATACATAGTGCATATCACAAACGAGGGAGCGGCTTGGGGTATACTGTCGGGACAAACATATTTGCTCGCGTCAATCGCCATTTTGGCTCTCGCGGCAATGTGGTTTTTCCGCGCCTACCTCGGCTTTTCGACAAAACTCGGGCAAACCACAATGGGTTTGTTTGCGGGCGGAGTTCTCGGTAATCTATTCGACAGAGTGCATTACGGCCACGTCATCGACTTCATCGACGTGCACCTGCCGATAATCGGCTACCGTTGGCCCGCATTCAACGTCGCCGATTGCGGCATATGTATCGGTGTTGTCATCTACATACTCTCCATCATTTTTGAAAAAACAGGAGAGGACGCCCCGATTGCGAAATAATATTTTTGTTTGCGGAATGTTTACTAAAAGACGGTTGTTCGGGTTGTCTGTGTAAAAGCACTATCCCGCCATCTCGAATGGACGTGCGCAGCGAGGGATAGGCGTATTTGCGAAGCAAACGCCCTTAGAAGGAAATGAGGGCGGTGCCCCATGCCATCCCGACGCCGAAGGAGCATATCAGCACGCGCGTGCCCTTTTTGATTTTATTTTGGCGCACTGCCTCGGCGAGGGCGACCGGTGTTGCAGCCGCACCCAGATTGCCGATGTCTCGCATAAAGAAAAACTGTTTTTCTTCGGGGATTTTCAGCTGTTTATATATGCCGTCGAGCATTGTCTTATTTGCCTGATGAAGCAGGACAAGGTCGATATCGTCGAACGAAACGTCGTGTTTTTGGAGGGCGTATTTGATTTCTTCGGGGACGGTCGACATCGAGAAGTAGAAGACATCCGCGCCGTTCATTTGCAGGTTTTCGTCGGTATAAAAATTTCCCATTCCGTCGGTTTTCAATTCCGCGGTTTCGGGCGAGCGCGGGGTTCTGAATCCGCCCGCGGGCACGCATATGCTTTGCCAGGCGGCGGAATTTGCGCCGAGTTCTATGAACTCTATGCCGGTGTTGTCGTCGGACTTTTCGACTATGAACGACGCCGCGCCGTCGCCGTGGAGCATCACGAGGCTCTTATCCTGAGGGTGGACGAGTTTTGAAAGAGTATCGGCGACGATGACGAGGATTTTTTTGCACTGTCCAGCGGCTATGAGTCCGTTGGCGTAGGAGAGCGCGTAGGGGAAGGCGGGGCAGCTCTGGACGAGGTCGATTGCGCCGCAATGTTTGGGCAGGGCGAGGCGGTTATGGATTATCGAGGCGGAGGTGGGAAGGATATAATCGCGCGTGGCGGTCGCAAAAAGCAGAAAGTCGATTGAAGTCGGGTCTATATTGTTTTTTTTGAGCATATTTTTTGCGCAATCCGCGCCCAAATCGACGGAGGTTTGGTTTGTGTCGGCTATGCGGCGTTGGAGGATTCCGCTGAGTTTTGCGACGGCATCGACTTTCTTCTGCGGCCAGCGCGTGTAGAGGTCTTCGTTCTTGACGGTTTTTTCGGGCAACAGGTATTCGGCCGCGGTGATTTTTGAAAATATGCTCATATTCGCGCTTTATTTTCGGGGTTTGCCTCGTTTTGGCAAGTGTATTTTGGCAGTTTTTACTTTACAAACGGTGTGTGTGAAATAAGGTTGGGGTATGGAAAAATTTATTTCGTTGCTGAGGGACAATATAGACGCTTTCGAAGATGTCGAGATTGCGCCCGATACGGATTTGACAAAGCTGCCCGAATGGGACTCGCTCGCGCTGATTTCGATTATGAGCATTGCGGCGTCGGAATACGGCGTGATTCTGAATGCGATGGAGATTTTGGGCGCGGACTCGGTCGGGGCGATTTATGCCTTGATTGAATCGAAGCAATAGCGGGGGTTGTAGCGGGATTTTTTGAATCGGCGGCGTGTGTATTGGAGTGGAGAATGCTTTCCGAATTTTCAGTTGAGGGTAAGACGGTTTTTATAACGGGGGCGTCGTCGGGCATTGGGGCGTGTTGCGCCGAGGTTTTTGCGCGCGGCGGCGCGAATGTGCTCGTTTCGGGGCGCGACAAGGAGCGTCTTGCCGAAGTGGCGCATAAGTGCGGCGCGAATGCGCGCATATTTGAATGCGAGCTTAATGACCCCGAGCAGGTTTCGGCGTTGGCGGAGAATCTGCCCGCGTTTGACGGCGCGGTTTTTTGTGCCGGAACGGGGTTTTATCCGCCCGCGATGTTGAAATTCGCCTCGGACGCGGAGCTTGAAAATGTAATGCAGACGAATCTGGTTTCGACTATGCGGCTTGTTCGCGGGCTTATCAAGCGGCGCAAGGTCAACAAGGGCGGAAGTCTTGTGTTTATGTCTTCGGTTGCGGGGACGTTTGCCGACGCGGGGCACTGCCTTTACGGCGTATCGAAAGCCGCGGTTGCGGCGTTGGCGCGGGAGCTTGCCGTCGAGCTTGCCCCGCGCGGAATCCGCGCGAACTCGCTTTCGCCCGCTATGGTGAAAACGCCGATGACTGCCGCGTTTTTTGCCGACGCGCGGGCGGCGGAAGCCGATTCGAAAAAATATCTTTTGGGCGGAGGCGACGTGAAGTCGGTTGCCAATGCCGCGCAATTTTTGCTTTCGGACGCGTCGGCGTGGATTACGGGCGTGAACTTGCCCGTCGACGGCGGTTATTCTTGTTGGAAATAAAATGAACGATGTTTACATTGTAGGCGGCGGCGGGTTCGGGCGCGAGGTCTTAAACTATGTCGAAGACTGTATCGACGACGGCGCGAACTGGAAGATTTGCGGCTTTTTGGACGACGACTTGCGGTGCCTGGACGGGCGCGACTATGTCGGGTTCGAAGTTTTTGCAATGTCGGATTTTCAGCCGAAGGCGGGCGACGTTTTTGTGTGCGCGCTCGGGATTCCGAAGACGCGCAAGGCGGTTGTTTCGCGTCTTGGGCAGAAGGGCGCGAAGTTCGCAACGCTCGTGCACCCGTCGGTTTATGTGGGGCGGAATGTCGAAATAGGCGAAGGCACGGTTATTTGTCCCAACTGCGTTCTTACATGCGACTGCCGGCTGGGCGAATTTTGCACACTCAATGTCGGCGTGTCGGTCGGGCACGACTCGGTTGTCGGGGCGTGGTCTACGCTGTCGTCGCACTGCGACATTACGGGGCATGTCGAGCTTGCAGAAGGCGTGTTTTTTGCGTCGAGCTCGATTGCCGTGCCGTCCTCGAAAATCGGGGCGTGGTCGACTGTCGGGGTGAATTCGGCGGTTGTGCGCGACATTCCCGAAGCGAAGTCGGCATTCGGGACTCCCGCGGTGTGGCTCGGACGGCGAGAATAGCCGAATGTGTCCGTGGCTGCGGCGGTGTAGTTTGATGTGCCGGGGTTTGCCGCCTGAACGGGCTGGCCCCCGGCGAAGAATTGGATGTCGCGGGCGATTGTTATTGACATTCGGCGCGTTGGGCACACCATTTTCTTCAAAGAGTTTTCCTCATAAAATTTTACATACATTATGAATATAGCTATTGTCGGCACCGGATATGTCGGATTGGTAAGCGGCGCGTGTTTTGCCGAAATCGGCGTGAATGTTTGCTGCATTGACATCGACGCCGCTAAAATCGAGCGTCTCAACCGCGGAGAAATCCCCATTTACGAGCCGAATCTGAACACGCTTGTTGCGCAGAATATAGAAAACGGGCGGCTTCGGTTTTCGACCGATTTGAGTTCGGTTTTGGACAATGTCGAGATTGTCTTTATCGCCGTGGGAACGCCGCCCGACGAAGACGGCAGCGCGGATCTCAGATATGTTTTGGACGTTGCGCGCACTGTCGGCAGGCATATGAAAAGGTATGTTCTTGTTGTCACGAAGAGCACTGTGCCCGTGGGAACGAGCGAAAAAATCCGTGCGGCGATAAACGACGAGCTGCAAAAGCGCGGGGTGTCGATTGATTTCGATGTGGCGTCGAACCCCGAATTTTTAAAGGAAGGCTCGGCGATTGAGGATTTTTCGAAACCCGACAGAATAATTATCGGCGTAGACAGCGAACGCGCAAAAAAGTTGATGACGTCGCTATACAAGCCGATTCTGCTTAACAATTTCCGCGCGATTTTTATGGACATCGCATCCGCCGAAATGGCGAAGTATGCCGCGAATGCCATGCTTGCAACGCGAATTTCGTTTATGAACGATATTGCGAATCTCTGCGAAAGGCTGGGCGCGGACGTCGAAATGGTGCGCGAGGGGATTGGCTCGGACTCGCGAATCGGGGCGAAGTTTTTGCGCGCGGGCTGCGGTTACGGCGGCTCGTGTTTTCCGAAAGACGTCAAGGCGTTTCTCAAAACCGCGCGGGACGTGGGTTATGAAATGCGCGTGCTTGATTCTGTCGAGCGTGTAAACGACGCGCAGAAGCACGTCCTTTTCAAAAAGTTTGCCGAGCATTTCGACGGCGATGTCAAGGGTAGGAAAGTCGCCATTTGGGGGCTTGCGTTTAAGCCGGGCACTGACGATATGCGCGAAGCGACATCGCTTGTTTTGATAGGCGAGCTGCTTGCCGCGGGCTGCGAGATTTCCGCCTACGATCCCGCTGCGATGAATGAATGCAAGCGGCGTTTGCCAAATGCGCCCATTCGCTATGCTAAAAATATTTACGATTGCGTGAAGGATGCGGACGTGATTTTCCATGTGACGGAATGGAAGGAATTCCGTATCCCGAACTGGGCGAAGATAAAGGCGTTGATGTCGGAAAATGCCGTGATAATTGACGGGCGCAACACGTTCATCAACTCGGAGCCGGGTATACCCTATCTCCGCATTGGTTAATACTAAAAACCGCGAGTGCGCCTCTATTGCGAATCTAAAATCAAGAAAACGGGTTTCGATGAAACCCGTTTTCTTCATTATTAGAATGTATTTTGCAATAGAGGCGCACGCCCTCGCGCGTTTTAGAGTTGTTTGAAGAAATCATTACCCTTGTCGTCCACCAAAATGAACGCGGGGAAATCGACAACATCAATCTTCCATATTGCCTCCATACCCAATTCGGGATATTCAAGCAGTTCGACCTTCTTGATGTTCTCCTTCGCCAAAAGCGCAGCAGGGCCTCCAATCGAGCCGAGATAGAAACCGCCGTGCTTCTTGCACGAGTCCGTCACGACTTGCGAGCGATTGCCCTTGGCAATCATAATCATGCTTCCGCCGTTGGATTGGAACAGGTCGACATACGGGTCCATTCTGCCCGCAGTCGTCGGGCCGAACGAGCCGGAGGCCATGCCCTCGGGCGTCTTCGCCGGTCCCGCATAGTAAATCGGGTGGTCTTTGATGTATTGCGGCAAGCCTTCGCCGCGGTCGAGACGCTCCTTCAACTTTGCGTGGGCAATGTCGCGGCCGACAATAATCGTGCCTGTGAGTTTCAAACGCGTTTTGACGGGATACTTCGAAAGCTCTTTTAGAATCTCGGGCATCGGCTGGTTGAGGTCGATGGCAACCGCGCCGTCGGCGGTGTTGGTGTCGCGATATTCCGCGGGAATATACTTGGCGGGGTCGTATTCGAGCTGTTCAAGCCAAATGCCGTCGGCGTCGATTTTCGCCTTCATGTTTCTGTCGGCGGAACACGAAACGCCCAAGCCAATCGGACAACTTGCACCGTGGCGCGGCATGCGGATAATGCGGACGTCGAGCGCGAAGTTCGCGCCGCCGAATTGCGCGCCGATACCGAGCTTGCGCGATTCCTCCAAAATGCGCTTTTCAAGCTCGACATCGCGGAACGCGTGCCCGAGCTCATTGCCCTTGGTGGGGAGATTGTCAAGATACTTCGCCGAGGCGAGCTTTACGTTTTTAAGACACGCCTCCGCACTCGTTCCGCCGATGACAAACGCCACGTGATACGGCGGACACGCGGCAGTGCCCAAACTCTTCATCTTTTCAATCATAAACGGAATCAGACGCTCGGGCGTGAGAATCGCCTTTGTCTCCTGATAAAGATACGTTTTGTTCGCCGAGCCGCCGCCTTTTGCGACAAACAGGAATTCATACTTGTCCGAGTCGGTCGCATAAATGTCGATTTGCGCGGGCAGATTGCACTTGGTGTTGACTTCGTCCCACATCGTAAGCGGCGCATTCTGCGAGTAGCGCAGGTTCTCCTGAGTGTAGCAGTCGTAAACGCCTTTTGAAAGATACTCTTCGTCGCAGCAGCCCGTCCAAACACATTGACCTTTCTTTGCGACAATCGTCGCCGTGCCTGTGTCCTGACAAAGCGGCAGCTTGCCCATGGCAGCAACTTCCGCATTGCGCAGCATAGTGAGGGCTACACTCCTGTCGTTGTCGCTCGCTTCTGGGTCTTTCAAAATCTTCGCCACAAGTTCGAGGTGCGACGGACGCAGAAAGAACGAGACGTCGCGCATCGCGTTGCGAGCCAGAACCGCAAGACCCTCGGGCTGGACTTTCAGAATTTTTTTGCCTTCAAACTCGACGGTGGAGACATAGTCTTTCGTCAGCAGGCGGTATTTTGTCGTCTCGTCTTTCGCGAGCGGGAACATTTTTTGATACTTGAACGGAGGTGTCATGATTTTTCGATTTTACGATTCGTTTTTAAAGAGTAATTGCCCCTTATTATCGCACGAAAAATTTTTTAGACAAGCATTAAAAAAACAAAACGCCTGCGCGTATAAACTTGACTAATACGCGCAATTCGCGAAGACTTACGCAAGAAAAATCCGCGCCTTGACGGCTTCGCGCCCGCTTGCGCACACAAATACAAACGCAATGAAAGTAATAGATTCAAAAATACTCGACAGTAATTTCGACGAATTTTCGAAAAGCCCCGAACTCGACTACAATCTTGCATACGCCGCCGTTCATGGGTTGTCGAGGGATACCTCCAAACTCCATATCAACGACTGTTCTCTGCGCCGCCGAATCAACCGCGGCACCACACTCGCCGTCGCCCTCGCATTGAAGGAATATATCGAACGCGAATTCCCCGACCACGAGAGAATCGGCGTCGGCTTGCCTTCGTGCTTCCCGGGCGTCGCGCTCAACCTCGCAATCATCATGGCGGGCAAGTCGGCTGTCAACGTCAATTTCACAATGGGCGCGGACGCCGCAAGGGGCGGACTCGAACGCATCGGGCTCAAATGCATAATCGGCTCTAATAAAGTGCGCGAAAAAGTCTCCGAACGCTCGCCCGATTTTCCTTGGACGGACGATTTCCGCGACATAGGCGAAATCCTCAAATCGCTCGGCAAAAGGGCGATTCTCCCCAAACTTCTCGCGGTAAAAACCCTGCCTGCCTCCGCAATCATAAAATATTATAAAATCCCTACCACAGGCGGCAACAAGGAGGCGAGCATTATTTTTACAAGCGGTTCGGAGGGCGCGCCCAAAGCCGCAATGCTTTCGCACCGCAATTTGATGACAAACATTTTGCAGTTTCGTAATATCGGCATAATAACCGAAAAAACGGTTCTGCACGCCAATCTGCCCCTGTTCCATAGCTTCGGGCAGACAATCCAAATCTGGTTTTCGGCAATCGACGGCGTTGCGCAGGTCGCAGTCCAAAGCCCGCTTGAAATTCTCGCAAACATCAATGCAATCCGCGACGGCGGCTCCACATTGATGATTAGCACCCCCACCTTCCTGCGTTCATACTTTAAACGCGCAACCGCCGCGGATTTCGAGCACCTCGAAGTCGTCATCGCGGGCGCGGAAAAAACCCCCGAGGGGTTCGACGAAGCTTGGGAGGCAAAATTCCCAAAAACCCATTACCTCGAAGGCTACGGACTCACCGAAATGTCGCCCGTGGTATCCACAAACCTACCCGAGGGGCTCGTCCGCAGCAAATTCTGTCCGCAACCGAGCCGTATAAAACGCACGTCCGTCGGCGAACTCTTCCCCGGAATGCAGGCGGCGGTTGCAAGCCCCGAGACGGGTGAACTTCTGCCCATCGGCGAAACGGGACTGCTCTACCTCAAAGGCGGCAACGCATTCCTCGGCTATTACAACCAGCCCGAAGAAAACGCCAAACGCTTCGTAGACGGCTGGGTAAATACGGGCGACTTGGCGCAGCTCGATTCCGACGGTTTCATTTTTATCAAGGGACGTCTCGCCCGATTCTCCAAAATCGGCGGAGAAATGGTTCCGCATACGACCGTCGAAAACGCAATTGTAAAGGCTCTCGGCTTGCAGGATAGCGAAAAGGTCGCGGTCGCAATCGGCTCGCGTCCCGACGAAAGCAAAGGCGAGGTGCTCGTCTTGCTTTCGACAGTCGATATTGACATGCCCGCATTGCGTCAGAAATTGACCGCCGCCGGGCTCTCGAATCTATGGATACCCAAAACAGTCGTCAAAATCGGGGAAATCCCCGTTTTAGGCAGCGGCAAATTGGATCTGGCAAAAATCCAGAAAATCTGCAAATTCTCCTAAAAACGGCCGAGGGCGCACGTCTTCAACCGTTTTTCAGGAGGGCGTAGACGAGTGTATAATAGTCTGGGTGGGGTTGCCACTGGATTTCTATGCCCATTGTCTTGGCGATTTTCGGAACGTCGTATGCGAGGGCTTCGAGTGATGTCCGCATTTTATCGGGGAAAAGGCACGGGCGATTATGTCGGCGCGGGCAATTTTCCGAAAGCCGGCAAAGGCACGAGCCTGCGAAGAGGGCGACGGAATTGGGGGTATTGCGTTCGAGCTCCAAAAACTGCGGGTCGAAAATTTTTCGGGCGGCGTTTATTGTTTCGCGCGCGCCGAAATATTTTTCGGGTTGCGGCGGAGGCGGAGGTGTCGGTCGTTGGTAGGGCGGTTGCGGGGCGGTGTCGAAGTTGTCGGAGTTCGCGATATTTTGTATCAGTTGCGGTTTTATTTTGATGATTGTTATTTGCGCGAGCGGCTTGTCGTGGCGGGCGAGGAAGTCGGGGGCGAAATCGGGGCACGCCCAGATTTTGCCGAAGTTCGGGCACTTCCCGCACTGGGGTTTGCCGAGTTTGCAGGCGGAGAGTTCGGCTCGGGTAAAGAGTCGCGTTTTGGTTTCGATGACATGTGTAGGACAATTGTCGGAAATGGAGGCGGAGCGGTGCATTGCGGTTCGGGTGGGAGGTTCCAAGTCTGCAAAAATTCGCGCGCGTGTCAATATCGGAAAATGACGTCGGGAAAAAATACGAAAAAAATTGTTGACGCAGCGAAAATGCTCGTGCATATTTACCGACTTTCAATAAAAGAAACGCCAGACAACTGGCGGCTTTTATGTGTCGCCTCGGTAGCTCAGCAGGTAGAGCACGTCCTTGGTAAGGACGGGGTCGGCGGTTCAAATCCGCTCTGAGGCTCACGCAAAAGTCATCAACTAAACCTAAAAAAAGAAACCGAAGAACCATGTCGAAAGAATCATTCGTCAGATCAAAACCACACGTAAACGTAGGTACTATTGGCCACATCGACCACGGTAAAACTACACTCACAACTGCAATCTTGAAGGTTCAGTCGGACAAGGGCCTGGCTCAATTTAAGTCTTACAAAGACATCGCCAAGGGCGGCACTGTTCGCGACGAAACCAAGACTGTTACAATCGCGGTAGCACACGTCGAATACGAAACTGCTACACGCCACTATGCGCACGTCGACTGCCCCGGACACGCCGACTTCGTCAAGAACATGATTACGGGTGCTGCTCAGATGGACGGCGCAATCCTCGTTGTCAGCGCGGCGGACGGCCCGATGCCCCAGACTCGCGAACACATCTTGTTGGCGCGTCAGGTCGGCGTTCCCCAGATTGTCGTTTTCTTGAACAAATGCGACCTCTTGGACGACCCCGAATTGCTCGAACTCGTCGAAATGGAAGTCCGCGAACTCCTCAGCAAATACGAATACGACGGCGATAACATCAAGATTATCCGCGGTTCGGCTCTCGGCGCGCTGGAAGGCACTGAATTCGGCGTAAACAGCATCAACCAGTTGATGGACGCAATCGACTCGGAAATCCCCGAACCTGCCCGTCCTATCGACAAGCCGTTTATGATGTCGGTTGAAGACGTGTTCTCCATCACGGGTCGTGGCACTGTTGCTACGGGTCGTATCGAACGCGGCGTTGTCAAGGTTGGCGACGAAGTCGAAATTGTCGGCTTGGGCGATACCCGCAAAACGACTGTCACGGGCGTTGAAATGTTCCGCAAGAGCCTCGACCAGGGGCAGGCTGGCGACAATGTCGGTTTGCTTTTGCGCGGCGTAGAAAAGAACGATATCCAGCGCGGCCACGTTTTGGCGAAGCCGGGTTCGATTACTCCGCACTCGAAGGCCAAGGCTCAGATTTACGTCCTGACCAAGGACGAAGGCGGCCGTCACACTCCGTTCTTCACAAACTATCGTCCGCAGTTCTTCTTCGGCACGGCCGACGTCACTGGCGTTTGCAATCTGCCCGAAGGCGTCGAAATGGTCATGCCGGGCGACAACATTGAAATCGAAATCGACCTTCAAAAGAAAATCGCTATGGAAAAAGGTCAGCGTTTCGCCATCCGCGAAGGCGGCCGCACCATCGGTTCGGGTCGTATCTCGGAAATCATTGCATAGTTTTTGTAATTGATGCATCGCCAGAAGGGCAAAAAATGCCCTTCTGGCTTTGGCGTCTTTTTTTTGCGGTTTTCAAAAATTTTCATTGACAAGCGGCGAAAAATAGACAGAACACTTTACCTTTTACAGGGGAATAGTTCAATTGGTAGAGCAACGGTCTCCAAAACCGTGTGTTGGGGGTTCGAGTCCCTCTTCCCCTGCGTTCTTTATCGGCGCAAAATGCGCGATTTTTTAACAAAAAGCACGATTGTGCGCACAAGAAAATGACAAATCCAATCAGCAAAATCAGACAATTTTACAAAGAAACCGTTGTCGAGTTGAAAAAGGCTTCGTGGCCTACTCGTCAGGAATTGTATTATTCAATAATAGTGGTGTTTGTCGCAATCGGTCTGTTGGGCATATTTGTGAGTTCGGCAGACTTTGCCATATACAATGTTGTGGATTTGCTTACTTGGTTGGTTAAAGGCGGAAAATAATTATGGATACTCCTGAAAATAAGGAAAGCGTTGAAGCAGTTCCCTCCCCCGCCGCGCAGGATAGCCTGCGTAAGTGGTATACGGTGCAAACGCGCTCGAATATGGAGCGCAAGGCGGTCGAAACCCTCAAAAGAATGATTGACCGCGAGGATATGGGCGAATACATCTCGAAAGACGACGTTATTGCGCCCGAAGAGACGGTTTCGATGCTCGTGCAGGTAAAGCGCAAGGGCAAGCTGGAACAGCAGCAGAAACAGGTTTCGAGAATGCTTTACCCGGGGTATATTTTTGTCCGCGTGAAGCTTTTTGACGAAGAGGGCAATTTTTTGGAAAAACCGTGGTATTTTATCAAAGGTATCAACGGCATTGTCAATTTTATCGGCGGAGATACTCCGATTGCGTTGAGCCAAGAGGAAATTACGAACATTCTTTCGCAAAAGCAGCAGGCCGAAGGCGCGGTTCGCCCGCGTATTGTGTTCTCGGTCGGCGAAATGGTCAAGATTACGGACGGACCTTTCCTTGGCTTGATTGGCAAGGTCGAGGAAATCAACGAGGAAACCTGCAAGATGAAGGTGACTGTCGACATTTTTGGCCGCTTTACGCCCGTCGAACTGGAATACAATCAAGTTGTGAAATCGGAAGAAATCGAATAGTCCGGCGGTTCGGCAGCCCGAATAAAAAATTTACGCACAGCCTCAGCAAAGTAAAAAATTCTAAGAAAAAATAAAATGGCTAAGAAAGTAGTAAAAGAAATCAAATTGCAGCTTCCCGCGGGCGCGGCGAATCCCGCGCCTCCGGTAGGCCCTGCGCTCGGCGCGGCAGGCGTCAACATTATGGGATTCTGTAAGGAATTCAACGCTCGCACCAAGGATCAGGCGGGAATGATTTTGCCCGTGGTAATCTCGGTGTATCAGGATAAGTCGTTCACGTTTATCCTCAAATCGCCTCCGGCCGCAGTGTTGCTGAAAAAAGCGGCTAAAATCGAAACCGCGAGCGCGAAGCCGAATGTCGATAAGGTCGGCAAGGTGACGAAAGCCCAGATTAAGGAAATCGCCAAGATTAAGGAAAAAGACCTTAACGCTACGTCTCCCGAAGCCGTCTGCCGTATTATCGAAGGCACGGCGCGTTCGATGGGTATCGAAGTCGTAGACTAATTTTTGGCTCGGGCGTCCGGATTTTCTCTTGGACGCTCGGTTTGTCGAAAGTAATCGGCAAAACAATCAATAAAAAAACAACCACACTACACAAAGTAGGAGACACAAAAAGTCATGGTAAAAAGAAGCAAAAGATACAACAAGTCGCTTGAAGCCGTCTCGGCCAAGCCGTTGGCTTTGGCTGACGCGGTAAACGCGTTGCAGTCGATGCCCAAGGCGAAGTTCGACGAAACGGTTGAAATCTCGTTCAAGCTGAATGTAGACCCGAAGCAGAGCAACCAGATGGTTCGCGGCACGGTTCGTTTGCCCAACGGCAGCGGTAAAAAGGTAAGAGTTGTGGTATTCACGGACCACGCCGAAACGGCGGTGGCTGCGGGTGCGGACAAGGCGGGGTTGGAAGACCTCATCAAGGAAATCGAAGGCGGCTGGATGGATTTCGACGTCGCAATCGCGACGACTTCGGCTATGAAGGAAGTCCGCAAGCTTGCGAGAATCCTCGGCCCGAGAGGCTTGATGCCGAATCCCAAGAGCGGCACTGTAACGGACGACGTTGAAGCTGCCATCAAGGAAGTCAAAGGCGGCCGCGTCGAATACAAAATGGACAAGACGGCGAATTTGGTCGTGATAGTCGGCAAGCGCAGTTTCGCAAACGACAAGTTGTTGGAAAATGCGAAGGCGGCTTTGGCGAGCGTTGCGGCGGGTCGTCCCGAAGTGATTAAGGGTAAGTTTGTGAACTCGATTTCAATCAGCTCGACGATGAGTCCGGCGGTGAAAGTCGCGCTCGCGGAAATTGCCGAATAAGGAAAGGGATAATTTAAATGAGACCGGAAAAGAAATATCTCGTAGAAGAAGCCCGCAATATGTTGGGCGCGTCGAGCCACTTGTTCATCGTGAACTTCACAGGCGTGACGGTTTCGGACGCAAGCGCGTTCCGCAAGGCCTTGGCCAACGTCGGCGCACAGTTCCACATCGCGAAGAACTCGATTTTGGCTATTGCCGCGAAAGAATTGAATCTGCCCGACTTCACTTCGGTGTTGAACGGACCTACCGCCATCATCAGCGGCGGCGAAGATTCGGCAAGCGTCGCGAAGGCGGTTTGCGAATTCTTCAAGGCGCGTGAAAACGCCACAATCAAGATGGGCGTTTTGGGCGAAGAATTGATGACGAAAGAACAGGTCGAATATTTGGGCAGTCTCCCGAGCCTTCCCGAAATGCGCGCGAAGTTCCTTTCGTTGCTCAACACTCCCGCACAGCAGATGGTTCGCGTCGTGTTTATGCGCTGCGAAAAGATGGGCGGCGGCGAAGAGGCTGCCGCGCCCGCTGCGGAATAATGTTCTCGCAGACGGCGGCGTGTTTTTGCGCGTTGCGGTTTGCGGTTTTTAATAAGGCAAATTTAAACGCCGCCGATATAAATTAGTTTGCGATATCGGCGGCAAATAAAAAACAATCAACTAAATGAACGTGCTTAGGAGGGGGAAACTCTCTTAATTGTCCCAAAAGGACGCTAAGCGTTCAAAGGAGAAACATAATATGGCAGACATCACAAAAGAACAAGTAATCGAATGGCTCAGCGCATTGACGGTTGTCGACGCGGCGGCTTTGGTAAAAGAACTCGAAGAAAAATGGGGCGTTAGCGCAGCTGCTCCCGTGGCGGTAGTTGCAGGCGGCGCGGCGGCGGCAGCAGCCGAAGAAAAGGACGCGTTTGACGTTATCCTCAAATCGGTCGACGCTTCGAAGAAAATTGCGGTCATTAAGGAAGTCCGCGCTATCACGGGTCTCGGCCTCGCGGAAGCGAAAGCTTTGGTTGAAGGCGCTCCGAAGGCCGTCAAGGAAGGCGCGACTAAGGACGAAGCAGCCGAAATCTCGAAGAAACTCAAAGACGCTGGCGCAGACGTCGAAGTCAAGTAGTCGGCTTGGGTCATATTTGCACATTTTCGCGGATAATCTGCGGCGCGGCGACGCGTCGCAGATGTTCCGCTTTTCTCGCTTATTGTCTCGGAGCGTAAAATTAGGGACAGACAAAAAATCCCCGCGGGCGCAGCGGCAAAAATTTTCGCGCGCTTCGGAGAGGGTAAACCCCAAAAAAATATCTCAAAAGTATGTCAGAGCGTTTAAACTTTGGAAAATTAAAGGAAGTCTTGCCAATTCCTAATTTAATAGAAAATCAGGTAAAGAGTTATGCCGATTTTCTGCAAAAAGACGTTCCTCCCTCGGAGAGGAAGATGATGGGGCTGCACGCTGTTTTCAGCGAGATTTTTCCGATTGAAAGTTATGACAACAAAAACAAGCTCGAATATGTAAAATACGAGCTTAAACAGCCCAAACTTTCCGAAGTAGAATGCATTAAGGAAGGCGAAACATACGCCGCAGCTTTGGAGGTCACTTTCAGAATTCGTCAGGGCGACCAAGCCCACGAAGAAACTATTTACATGGGCGACATCAATTTGATGACGGAAAGCGGAAGCTTTATCGTCAACGGAGCCGAACGCGTAGTTGTCAGCCAGTTGCACCGCAGCCCCGGCATTTGCTTTGAAGAAACAATGCACAGCTCGGACAAGATTTTGTATTCTTACAGGCTCATTCCCGACCGCGGCACTTGGGTTGAAGTGCAATTTGACCAGAACGACCTGCTTTATGTCTATATCGACCGCAGACGCCGTCGCCGTAAGTTCTTGATTACAACTTTGCTCAGGGCTTTCGGGCACAGCTCGAACCAGCAGATTATCGACTTGTTCTACAAGGTCGAAACCTGGAAGGTTGCCGACGCTCTCAAACGCGAAGACTTGTTCCGCTACGTTTTGGCGGAAGCCGTCTACAATGTTCGTTCGGCGAACAGTGTCGTGTTGCAGAAGGAATACGAAACGCTCACAAAACGCGCGGTAAATGAATTTAAAGAAGCGGGTATTGAAGAAATCAAGGTTATCGACACGACTGTCGACGACGGTGCGATAATCAGAGCCATCAAAAAGGACAAGACGCGCAACGAAGAGGAAGCGTTGAAGTGCATATTTATGCAGATTCGCCCGGGCGAACCCGTCAATGCGGAAAACTCGAAATCGCTCTTCCGCCGCACGCTCAGAGACGAAAAACGCTACGACTTGGGTCGCGTTGGCCGCTATAAAATCAACCAGCGTTTGGGGCTCAACACGCCGCTTGACAAGCGCATTCTGACGAGCGAGGACATTGTCGAAGCCACGAAGCAGCTCTGCAAATTGAAGAAGGGCGAAGGCGTAATCGACGATATCGACAATTTGAGCTCGCGCCGCGTGCGCACTGCGGGCGAACTGCTCGCGGGGCAATGCCGCATTGGTTTGGCGAAAACCGAAAAAAATATCCGCGAAAAGCTCAGCGCGACCGAGCAGGAAGACGAAATCAAGATTTCGCACCTGGTCAACGCCAAGACGATGACTTCGCAAATCCGCGACTTCTTTGCGCGCGACCAGCTTTCGCAATTTATGGACCAAATCAATCCGCTTTCGGAACTCACGCACAAAAGACGTTTGTCGGCGTTGGGCAAGGGCGGTTTGAGCAGGGAGCGCGCGGGCTTCGAAGTCCGAGACGTCCACTCTTCGCACTACGGCAGAATTTGCCCGATTGAAACGCCGGAAGGCCCGAATATCGGTTTGATTAACTCGTTGTCGTCGTATGCGCGAATCAACGAATTCGGCTTTATTGAAACGCCTTACAGAAAAGTCCAGGACGGCAAGGTTCTCGACAAAATCGAATATCTCGCTGCCGACCAGGAAGAGGGCAAGACGATAGCGCAGGCAAATAGCGAAATCGAAAACGGCAGGCTTGTGGGTCGTGTGACGGCACGCCGTCTGGACGAAGTAAGCGAAGTCGACCCGAAGGAAGTCGATTATATGGACGTTTCGCCGAAGCAGCTTGTTTCGGTTGCGGCGGGGTTGATTCCGTTCTTGGAGCACGACGACGCAAACCGCGCTTTGATGGGTGCGAACATGCAACGTCAGGGAGTGCCTCTGTTGCAGACTCAGGCTCCGTTCGTGGGAACGGGCATTGAAGGCAGTGTGGCGAAGGACTCGAAAACCGTCGTGCTCTCGAAAAGCAAGGGGAAGGTCGCCAGTGTCGACGCAAAGCGCGTTATTGTGACTTCGAACGGCGAAATGCCCTCGAAGAAGGGTTCGGAAAAAATCAGGACGGACGAATCGAAGGGCGTTTATGTTTACGAGTTGCGCAAGTTTATGCGCTCGAACAATTGCACCTGTTTTACGCAGAAGCCCGTTGTCAAGAAGGGTCAGTTTGTAAATGTCGGCTCGGTTATAGCCGACGGCGCGGCGACCGAAGACGGCGAATTGGCGTTGGGCAAAAACGTTCTGGTGGCGTTTATGCCTTGGAACGGATACAACTTCGAAGACGCTATTTTGCTTTCGGAAAAGCTCATTAAAAACGACGTGTTCACTTCGCTCCACATTGAAGACTACGAATGCACGGCGCGCGATACGAAACTCGGTATGGAGGAAATTACGCGCGATATTCCGAATGTCGGCGAAGAGGCGTTGAAGAATCTCGACGCCGAAGGCGTTATTCGCGTGGGCGCGGAAGTCAAGCCGGGCGACATTTTGGTCGGCAAAATCACGCCGAAGAGCGAAACGGAACTCGCGCCCGAAGAAAAGCTTTTGAGGGCGATTTTCGGCGAGAAGGCCTCGGACGTCAAGGATTCGTCTTTGACTGTTCCCTCGGGCGTCAAGGGTATTGTCATGGACGTTAAAGTGAACCGCAAGTCGGAACACGAAAACGAAAAGCAGAACCCGAGCGACCGCCGTCGCAGAATCAGAAAAATCAACGAAAAGCACCGCACTGATACAAAGAATTTGCATGCCGAACTGACGGAGGCGTTGTCGAACATTCTCTTGGGCGAAAAGATTCCGCTCGATGTCCGCAACTCGGAAACCGGCGAAGTAATCATTCCGCAAAACAGGAAGATTACGAAGACGTTGCTCAGAAGTTTGGCTTCGGTTCCGAACCAGATTTCGATTGAAGCCTCGCCCGTGCGCAACAAGATTATGGCAATTGTCGAGCAGTTCCAGTCGAAATTCCAGGAAATCGACAACGAGCGCGACAGGCAGCTTTATTCCGCCGAAAGCGGCATTTCGAGCGAAAACAACGTTATCCGCTCGGTCAAGGTTTACATTGCAATCAAGCGCAAGATTCAGGTCGGCGACAAAATGGCGGGACGCCACGGCAACAAGGGCATTGTCGCCCGCATTGTTCCCGAAGAAGATATGCCGTATCTGCCCGACGGAACGCCCGTCGAAATCTGTTTGAATCCTATGGGCGTTCCTTCGCGAATGAACGTGGGGCAGGTTTTGGAAACGCACTTGGGCTGGGCTTGCAAAAAGCTCGGGATCAAGGTTGCGACGCCGATTTTCGACGGTATCAGCGAAAAGCACATCAGAGAATACCTCGTGCAGTCGGGCATGCCCGAAAGCGGCAAGGTTCGCCTTATCGACGGTTTGACGGGCGACTATTTCGACCAGGACGTCGTTGTAGGCTACATCTATATGATGAAGCTCAACCACTTGGTTGCCGACAAGATTCACGCCCGCGCGGTCGGTCCATACAGTCTGATTACGCAGCAGCCGTTGGGCGGCAAGGCGCAATACGGCGGCCAGCGTTTCGGCGAAATGGAAGTTTGGGCACTCGAAGCCTACGGTGCGGCCTACATCTTGCAGGAATTGTTGACGGTAAAATCCGACGACTTGCAGGGCAGAACGAAGATTTACGAACAGCTCGTCAAGGGCGATGGTTCGTTGCAGGCGGGAACGCCGCAGTCGTTCAATGTCCTGATGAAGGAAATTCAGGCGTTGGGCTTGGACGTCAAATTGCGCAACAAGGACGAAGAACAGGAACAATAATCCGAATTTAGGAGCGTTTTTTATATGGAAGAAAATAACAACACAAATCAGGCGAGAGAAATCCTTGGTTTCGACAGCGATAAGAGATTTGATTGCGTGTCCATCGGCCTTGCGTCTCCGGAGACCATTAGAGAGTGGTCGCACGGCGAAGTGAAAAACCCCGAAACAATCAATTACAGAACGTTCAAGCCCGAAGTCGGCGGTCTGTTCTGCCAAAAGATTTTCGGCCCCGTGCGCGACTACGAATGCGCCTGCGGCAAGTATAAAAGAATCAGATTTAAGGATCAGGTTTGCGACCGTTGCGGTGTAGAAGTCACGACAAGCCGCGTGCGTCGCGAGCGCATGGGGCATATCGAACTTGCCGTCCCCGTCGCGCACATCTGGTTTTTGAAGAGCCTGCCGAGCCGTTTGGGCTTGATGCTCGATATGACTTCGAAGCAGCTCGAAGCCGTGATTTACTATGAACGCTATGTGGTGCTCAACAAGCGCAACACGTCGTTCGAAGACCGCCAATTCCTCACGGAAGAGGAATACCGTAAGGCCCGTGACGAAGGCGACGAATTCGACGCGAAAATGGGCGCGGAGGCAATCTACGATTTGCTCGCGGCCATCGACCTCGAAAAGCTCGAAACTGAACTTGTCGAGCAGATGAAAGTTACGCGCTCGAAGCAGATTAAAAACAAGCTTTCGAAGCGTTTGAAGCTGGTGCAGGGCTTTATACAGAGCAATTCGCGCCCCGAATGGATGATTTTGAAGGTTCTGCCCGTCATTCCGCCGGACTTGCGTCCGCTCGTCCCCCTCGAAGGCGGCAGATTCGCCACGAGCGATTTGAACGACCTTTACCGCCGCGTAATCAACCGCAACAACCGTTTGAAGTCGTTGAAGGCGATGAAGACGCCCGACGTTATCTTGCACAACGAAATGCGTATGTTGCAGGAATCGGTCGACGCTCTGTTTGACAACGGCCGCCACGGCAGACCCGTCACGGGCGCGGGCAACAGGGAGCTGAAAAGTATTTCCAGTATGCTCAAAGGCAAGCAGGGGCGTTTCCGCCAGAACTTGCTCGGCAAGCGCGTAGACTATTCCGGGCGTTCGGTTATCGTTATCGGGCCGGATTTAAAGCTCAACCAGTGCGGCTTGCCCAAGAAAATGGCTTTGACGCTCTTCGAACCGTTCATTATCCGCCGCTTGAAGGAACTCGGCTTTGTGCACACTGTCCGCAGCGCGCGCAAGATGATTGAAAAGAAGTCGCCCGAAGTTTGGGATATTTTGGAGGAGGTCACGAAAGGCCACCCCGTTATGCTCAACCGTGCGCCGACTTTGCACCGACTTTCAATTCAGGCGTTCGAGCCCGTGCTTATAGAAGGCGATGCCATCCGCTTGCACCCCCTCGTTTGCGCGGCATACAATGCGGACTTCGACGGCGACCAGATGGCTGTCCACGTTCCGCTTTCAATCGAAGCGGTTATGGAGGCGAAGCTTTTGATGTTGGCAAGCAACAACATTTTCTCGCCCTCGTCGGGCAAGCCTATTTTGACGCCTTCGCAGGACATTATTTTGGGCGTTTACTTCCTCACCTACGAGCCGAGCTTGAAGAAGGAAAAAGGTCAGCGTGTTCCCTTGTTGGCGTCTTTGCGCGAAGTTTTGGGTGCACACGCCGAAGGCATGCTGCACTGGCACGATTGGATTGACTATGTCAACCCCGACTATGGCAAGGAAACGCTCCACGGCGATGCGACAAAGAAGATTATCCGCACGACCCCAGGCCGCGTTATCTTCAACACCATTTGGCCCGAAAAAATGGGCTTTGTAAACGCGCTCGTCCCCAAGGGCAAGCTCTCGGAATTGATTTTGGACACGTTCAACATCTGCGGCAGAACGGGCAGTGCGCCCGTGCTCGACAGAATGAAGACTTTGGGCTTCCGCACGGCTACGCTGGCGGGTATTTCAATCGGTATCGGCGACATGAACATTCCCGCCGAGAAGAAGGACATTATTGCCGCCGCCCGCGCGAAAATCAAGGCTGTCGAAAACGAATACAGTATGGGCACTATCACCAAGGGCGAACGTTCCAACAAGGTTATCGATATTTGGAACGTCGCGACCGAGGAAATCGCGAAAAAGGCGTTTGAAAATCTCGAAAGGGTTCCCGAAAAGACGTTCGGCCGCCAGCACATCAACCCCGTTTACGTTTTGATGAATTCGGGTGCCCGCGGTAACAAGGCTCAGGTTCGCCAGCTCTGCGGAGCACGCGGTTTGATGGCAAAGCCCAACGGCGAAATTATCGAACGTCCTATTTTGTCTTCGTTCCGCGAAGGGTTGAGCGTTCACGAATACTTTATTTCGACGCACGGCGCGCGCAAAGGTTTGGCGGATACGGCTCTTAAAACCGCCGACGCCGGTTATATGACCAGAAAACTTTGCGACGTCGCTATGGACGTAATCATTGCAGAGGAAGACGACGGCAACCGTGACGGTATCACGAAACGCGCGATATTCGACGGCGACGACGAAATCGTGCCGTTGCGCGACAGAATTATCGGACGCTGTTCGAGCAAGGACATCGTCGACCCGACAAATCCGTCGCAGTTCATCGTCCGCGCGGGCGACATCATCACAGAGGAAGACGCCAAGAGAATCGACTTTGTGGGCATAACCGAAGTCAAGGTTATGAGCCCGATTACGCACCTCAAACGCAACTCGATTTCGGCGAGGGCATACGGTATCGACCCGTCGACGCAGAAGCTTGTGGAGCGCGGCACGGCTGTCGGTATTATCGCGGCTCAGTCAATCGGCGAGCCGGGCACGCAGCTTACGATGCGCACGTTCCACGTTGGCGGTGTTGCGCAGGCTGTCAAAGCACCCGAAATCCGCGTAAAGCACAGCGGTATTATCCGTTATGAGGGGTTGAGAAGCGTTCAGTTGAATTATCAGGACCCCGCAACGGGCAAACCCGCTTCGACAAACGTCGTCCTCAACAAGACTGGCGTTGTCAAGATTCTCGACGACGACAACAAGGAGCTTGAAAACTTCAAGATTGTCCAAGGGGCGATGATTTCGGCAAACGACGGCGACAGGGTTCAGAAGGGGCAGCTCATTGCGCGTTGGGACCCGCACAGTGTTCCGATTTTGTCGGATAAGGCGGGTGTGGTGAAATACAAGGATATGACCGACGGCATCACCTACCGCAGCGATTTCGACGCCGCCACGGGCAGGAGCACTATCGTCATTTCCGAGCACAAGGAAGACCTCGATCCGCGCATCGAAATTTGGGATGCAAAGATAAACAAGAGCGAACCTATCGGTATTTTCAAGATTCCCACGGGCGCGCAGGTTGCGGTCGAAGACGGGCAGAAGATTGTCTCGGGTATGGTTATCGCGAAAACTCCGCGTTCGGCGGCAAAAACGCAGGACATCACGGGCGGCTTGCCGCGCGTGTCCGAATTGTTCGAAGCCCGCCGTCCGAAGGACGCCGCCGAAATGGCGCGCGTTGCGGGCAAGGTCGCCGAAGGCAAGACGAACCGCAAGAAGAAGTGCATCGAAATCAGGGACGAAAACGACGAAGTTATCGACAAGTACCAGATCCCGACAAGCAAGCGCATTATCGTTCAGGACGGCGAATATGTCGAAAAGGGACAGCCGCTGACCGACGGCGGTTTCGACCCGAAGGAAATTTTGGAAATCAAGGGCAAAGAAGCCGTTCAGGAGCACATTTTGTGCGAAATCCAGAAGGTTTACCGCTCGCAGGGTGTCACAATTAACGACAAGCACATCGAAGTTATCATTTCGAGAATGTTGCGCAAGGTCAAGGTTGTCGACACGGGCGACTCGGACTACTTCTGGGGCGAACAGGTCGACGGCTACGAATTTGCCGAAACCCAAAAGCGCATCATCGAGGCGGGCGGTAATCCCGCGAAGTGCGAGCCGATTTTGCTCGGCATCACAAAGGCTTCGCTCGAAACCGAAAGCTTCATCAGCGCGGCGTCGTTCCAGGAAACGACAAAGGTGCTCACCGAAGCCGCAACGCTCGGCAAGGTCGACAACCTCGAAGGTTTCAAGGAAAATGTCATTATGGGTAATCTCATTCCTGCGGGGACGGGCTTGGCCGCCTACCGCCGCTTGAAGGTTATTCCGACCGCGCCCGAAATTGAATTGGACGACGAACAGGACGTCCAGCCCGTTTCGGAATCGGCGCAGGAATAAGCAAAAGCTTTTGACAGAGCAGATGCGGCGGGGTTGTCGGAAAACCGACCGAAGCCGCCGTATTTCGCAAAAAATCTCGGAGGATTTTTTTGAAAAAATTTTTCGGAAAGTTTGCTGTCCAGTGCAAAGTAGCTGGCGCGGGGTTCGAAAAAAAAGCGAAAAATCAGCCGACAGAACAAAAAAAATCGTAAAAATCTATAAAAAAACTTGCCAAAGGAAAAATGTTCAATACATTTCCCCCTTTCATTTTTATCAAAATAAACAAAATATGCCTACAATAAATCAATTAGTTCGCAAGCCGAGAACCCTCGTAAAAGCTAAGACGAAGGCTCCCGCGCTCAAATCTAATCCGTTTCGCCGCGGCGTATGCGTTCAGGTTATGACCAGAACGCCGAAAAAGCCTAATTCGGCTATCCGCAAAGTGGCGAAAGTGCGTCTGACTTCGGGTTTCGAAGTTATTGCTTACATTCCCGACGAAGGTCACTCGTTGCAGGAGCACAGTGTTGTGCTGGTGCGCGGCGGCCGTGTCAAGGACTTGCCCGGTGTCCGTTACCACATCGTGCGCGGTTCTCTCGACTGCATGGGTGTTGAAAAACGCCGCAGAAGCCGCTCGAAATACGGCGTAAAGCGTCCCAAGGAAAAGAAATAAATTTTAACATTAAAAGATAAGGCGAAATAATATGTCACGCAGACACAGAGCTGAAAAAAGAGAACGTATACCTGATTCCCGCTACAAGAGTCCGTTGGTTAGCCACCTCATCAATATGGTGATGAAGAACGGCAAGAAAACGGTTGCCGAACGCATCGTTTACGGCGCAATCGAACTTGTCAGCGAAAAACTCGAGAAGGGCGACCCGATTGATTTGTTGTTAGGCGCATTGGAAAATATCCGCCCCAAGCTCGAAGTAAAAAGCCGCCGCGTTGGTGGCGCAACTTATCAGGTCCCCGTCGAAGTCTCGTTCGATCGCCAGCAGACATTGGCGTTCCGTTGGCTTATCGAAGCCGCGAGTTCCAGAAAGGGCGTTCCCATGGCGAAAGCCTTGGCCAACGAACTTGTCGACGCTTACAACAATACGGGCACGGTTGTCAAGAAGCGCGAAGACGTGCACAAGATGGCGCAGTCCAACAGGGCTTTTGCGCACCTGCGCTGGTGAGTTCGACCGTATCGGTTTTACAATTTTACAAAGAAAGCTTACTATAAATGGCAAACTTATCTGAAAAAAATTCGCCGAACAGGGTCAAGCCCTTGGAATACACGAGAAACATCGGTATTTCGGCGCACATCGACGCGGGCAAAACAACTTGCTCGGAACGTATATTGTTTTATAGCGGCGTAGTCCACAAGATTGGCGAAGTTCACGAAGGCACGGCTGTCACAGACTGGATGGAGCAGGAACGCGAACGCGGCATAACCATTACGTCGTCGGCTATCACTTGCAACTGGAAGACCAAAGACGGTCCGTTCAAGGGTATCGAACACCAGATCAACCTCATCGACACCCCTGGACACGTCGACTTCACCGCCGAAGTTGAACGTTCGCTGCGTGTTCTCGACGGTGCAATCGCGGTATTCTGCGCGGTCGCGGGCGTCCAGCCCCAGTCCGAAACGGTTTGGCGTCAGATGAACAAGTACCACGTTCCCCGCATTGCGTTCATCAACAAGATGGACAGAACGGGCGCGGACTTCTACGGCGCGGTCGAAGACATCAAAACAAAGCTCAGCGGCAATCCCCATCCGTTGTTCCTCCCCATTGGCGCGGAAGACCAGCTCAAAGGCCTGATAGACCTCATTGCGATGAAGGCCTATGTCTATGACGAAAACGACCCGCAGGGCGTCAAGTACGACACCGTTGAAATTCCCGCCGAATACAAGGAAAAGGCGGAACAATACAGAGCCGAACTTATCGAAGCCATTGCCGATTTCGACGACGGCATTATGGAAAGATTCCTCGAAGGCGAAACAAACTTCACGGAAGACGAACTCCGCTTGGGCGTTCGTAAGGCTACGTTGTCGCTAAACTTCGTTGGTGTTGTTCCCGGTTCGGCGTTCAAGAACAAGGGCGTTCAGATGTTGCTCGACGCGGTTGTCGACTACCTCCCCAGTCCGCTCGATGTTCCCCCGATTAAGGCTTACGGCGAAGACGACGAAGACACGCCCTCGCTGGAAATCGTCCCCGACGACTTCGCGCCTCCGACGGCTTTGGCTTTCAAATTGTGGTCCGACCCGTTCGTCGGCAAACTCGTATTTATCCGCGTATACAGCGGCTGCATAAAGAAGGGTATGACAATTTACAACCCGCGTTCGCGCAAAACCGAACGTATCTCGCGCTTGCTCGTTATCAAGGCGGACAAGAGGGACGATATCGAAGAGGCATACTCGGGCGCAATCTGCGCGATTATCGGCGCGAAGGACATCGTAACGGGCGACACTCTCTGCGACAGAGACCACGAAGTCCGTCTCGAACCTCCGACATTCCCCGAGCCGGTTATCGCTATGAGCATTGAGCCCAAGAGCAAAGCCGACCAGGAAAAGCTATCGATTGCCTTGCAGCGTTTGGCGGAAGAAGACCCGACGTTCGTCGTCACGACGAATCAGGAAACGGGGCAGACGCTTATCGCAGGTATGGGTGAGTTGCACCTCGATATCATCAGAGACCGTCTTTTCAGAGAGTTTAAGGTCGAAGCAGACTCGGGCAAGCCCCAGATTGCTTACAGGGAAACGATTACCAAGAAGGCGCACGGCGTCGGCAAATTCGTCCGTCAGTCGGGCGGTCGCGGTCAATACGGCCACGCGGAAATCGAACTCGAACCGCTCGAAAAGGGCAAGCACTACGAATTCGTCAACGAAATTGTCGGCGGCGTAATCCCGAAGGAATACATCAAGCCGACGGAAGACGGTATCAAGGAAGCTATGATAAACGGCGTCGTGGCGGGGTATCCTGTTGTGGACGTCAAGGTTCGCTTGGTATTCGGTTCGTTCCACGAAGTCGACTCTTCGGAAATGGCGTTCAAAATGGCGGGTATTTTTGCCTTCAAAGACGCTATGAAGAATGCGAACCCGATTTTGCTTGAACCGATTATGAAGGTTGAAGTTACGACTCCGAACGAGTATCAGGGCGACGTTATGGGCGATATCAACCGCCGTCGCGGACAGGTTCAGGGTATGGAAACGAAGGGCAACGATACAATCATCAGAGCTTTCGTTCCGCTCGAAACAATGTTCGGCTACGCTACGGACATTCGCTCGCTTTCAAGCGGCCGCGCTTCGTATTCGATGGAACCGAGCCACTTTGAACAAGTTCCCGCGGCAGTCTTGAAGCAAGTTCAGGAAGGCGCCGCGCGCAAAACACAAAGATAATCAAATTTTGAAGAGAAAATAATATGGCTACTCAGAGAATTAGAATAAAGCTCAAAGGCTATGACTTCCGCACGATAGACCAAAGCGCGGGCGAAATTGTCGAAACGGCTAAAAGAACAGGAGCGAGAGTCTCGGGCCCCGTTCCGCTTCCGACGAAAATCGAAAAATATTCGGTGAATCGTTCGGTTCACGTCGACAAGAAGAGTATGGAGCAATTTGAATTGCGCACGCACAAGCGTTTGATTGACATTGTTAATCCTACGCCCAACACGGTTGACGAGCTTAAAAAGCTCAATCTCCCCAGTGGTGTTGACATTACAATCAATGTATAATTGATTGTAATTCCTGAGGTGTGGCGTGGATTGAATTTTCCTGCTACGCCTCTTAGCTCTCCGAGGTGTGGCGTGGATTGAATTTCCCTGTTATGCCTCTTAGCTTTCCGAAGTGTGGCGGATTTTTTATTTCCCGTCCGGCTTCTGACTCTCTGAGGTGTGGCGAGGAGTTAAGTTCCCTGTCGCGCTTTGGTGCGGAGGAGAGCGCGGCGATGGTTTAAGTTCCGTGTCGCGCTTCGGTTCTGAGGAGAGTGTGGCGGATTTTATATGCGCCGAGTTCTCGTTCGGATTGGCGGTGTGGATTTTTTTCGCGCAGCTGATTTGGAGAGGCGGAAGTTCTTTTTAGCTGGTGTGCACGAATTGGCTTTGATTTTTGCAAAGTCGGAGGCGTGTATGTTTGCTTTTCGGCGTGAGCCTCGGTGGAAATCGGGCTTGTGTCTTATACATTTTTTACAAATTTTGGCGTAAATTTTTTGAAGCATCTGTTCGGGATTTTTCCCAAAAAGAGCAGAGAACCGAAAAGTTTACGCGATATTTGTCGAAAAATTTTGCTAAAAACAAAAAAATTTGTTGACAGGGTTTATGTTTTTATCAACATTGTGCCCTTTACAAATTTTATCAACCAAAACAACTAAAGCAGGTTTAAAGGGGTTTGGCATTGTAGAAACTCTCCGAAAGGGTGCGGACAAACTGTTGTTCGGCTGAAATCGGGGTTTTGAAGATGTGAAATTCCGCCTGCCGCTTAGAAAATGAGTCAAATACTAATAGGTAAAAAGCTGGGTATGACCCAGATTTTTGACGGAGACAACAGCCTTGTCGCTGTTACTGTCGTTGAGGCAGGTCCGTGCCCCGTCACACAGGTAAAAACAGCTCAGAGCGACGGATATGAAGCCGTCCAGATTGGCTTCAATGCGCAGAAAGAACAGCGTATGTCGAAGTCCTCGCTCGGGCACTTAAACAAAGCGGGTGTGTCTCCCGTAACTGAATTGGTCGAATTCCGCGTCGACAACGCTTCGGAATTTAAGGCTGGGGACGTTATGACTGTCGCGAAATTTGCGGAAGGTCAGATGGTCGACATTATCGGCACAACAAAAGGTCGCGGTTTTCAGGGCGTAATGAAGCGTCACAACTTCGACGGTCAGCCCGAAACGCACGGCCATATGATGCACCGTCGTCCCGGTTCGGTCGGCTGCCGCCAGACTCCTGGCCACGTCTACAAGGGTAGAAAGATGCCCGGTCATATGGGCCAAGTTCGTTGCACGACGCAGAACCACGCTATCGTAAAAATTTTGGAAGACAAAAACATTCTCCTGATTAAGGGAAGTCTCCCCGGTGCGAAAGGCGATATGGTTATCGTCCGCACGGCTAAGAAAGTCAAGAAAGCACAATAAGGAGAGTCGCCGATATGAAACTTAAAGTTTACACAAAAGACGGTTCGAGCTTCGCGGAACAGGATTTCGCAAATATCCCCGAATTTGAAGAAAACAAGGGTTTGTTTGCCTTGAAGGAAACGCTCGTAGCCTATCAGGCGAATGCGCGTCAGGGCAATGCCTCAACTCTCGACTACGGCCACGTTAGCGGAACTTGCCGCAAGCCGTTTAAACAGAAGGGCGGCGGTCGTTCGCGTCACGGCACGATGAAGAGCCCGATTCACCGCGGCGGTGCTGTCGTTTTCGGTCCGACTCCCAGAGACTGGTCGAAAAAAATCAACCGCAAGGTCAAGGCTTTGGCTTTTGCAAGGGCGTTCTTCGACAAGTGCGTCGACGGCGGTCTGTGCGTAATCGAAGCGTTCGAAGCCCCCGAAAGAAAAACAAAGGCTGTCGCGAAAGTTTTGGCTAACATCAAGCCCGAAGGCAAGGTTTTGCTTATCGACGATGTTTTCGAAGACAATTTCATTTTGGCAAGCCGCAACATCGAAAGAGCCAACTTCTGCGAAAGCGCGGTCACAAGCGCGCTCGAACTCGTTCAGTTCGACAACGTCATTGTTTCGCGCAAGGGCTTGGACACGATGTTGGCAAGAATCAACAAGGACTAAGAAAGAGGTAGGTCATGATTAAGCCTGAAAATATTATTAAGGGGGTCCGCGTGACTGAAAAGGCCGCCAACGCCCAGGTTGCAAACAAATACACGTTTGTTGTAGCCGAAGACGCGAACGCTATCGCGATTTCGCAGGCAGTTGAAAAGCTTTTCAATGTCAAGGTTGAGAAAGTAAACGTCATTAACGCCAAGGGTAAAGTTAAGGTCTCGCGCATGCGCAAAGCCGCTCCCGGAGTTAAGGGCAAAATGAAGAAGGCAATCGTCACGCTCAAAGCAGGCGATTCTATTCAATTAGCGTAAGCAAGGAGATTTGAAAAATGGCAATTATTAAAAGAAGACCTTTGACTCCTGCCCAGAGATTTATGGAGTTGAGCCGTCCCGAAGTCGACAACAAGCGTCCGGAACGCTCGTTGACCGAAAGCAAGCACCGCGCGAAGGGTCGCAACTGCTACGGCAGAATCACGTCGCGCCGTCGCGGCGGCGGTCATAAAAGACTGTATCGCGTTGTCGATTTCAAGCGCGACATCGTAAACGTTCCCGCAACGGTTATGGCTATCGAATACGACCCGTATCGTTCGGCGTATTTGGCGTTGTTGCAGTATGAAAACGGCGAAAAGCGTTACATCATCGCTTTGGACGGAATGAAAAAGGGCGACAAGGTTATGACTTTGGACAAACGCCCCGACGAATTCCCCGTCGGAATGTGCATGCCTCTTAAATTTATCCCCGCGGCGACGAGAATCAGCTCGATTGAAATGCAGCCCGGCAAGGGCGCGCAGATTGCCCGCGGCGCAGGCGCAGGCGCGCAGTTGGTTGCCGTCGAAGGCGGCGTTGCCACTGTGAAAATGCCCAGCGGCGAAATTCGTCTTATCAATGCGGAATGCCGCGCCGTTATCGGCGTAGTCGGCAACTTGGAATACCGCAACCAGAGCCTCGGCAAAGCCGGTAGAGTGCGCTGGTTGGGTAGGCGTCCGAGAGTCCGCGGTGTTGTGATGAATCCTGTCGACCACCCGATGGGCGGTGGTGAAGGTCGCACTTCGGGCGGCGGTCATCCGGTTTCTCCGTGGGGGCAGTTGGCAAAGGGTTATCCGACACGTACCAAGAGCAAGCCTTCAAATTCAATGATTCTGTTGCGTCGCAACGGGAAAAAGGCCAAGAAATAGTTTACAGGAGAATAAATAATTATGGCACGTTCAATTAAAAAAGGCCCGTTTGTCGACCCCAGTCTCCAAGACAAAATCGACGAAGCCCAGAAGACGAACTCGCACAAGCCGATTCAGACTTGGTCGAGGCGTTCGATGATTACGCCCGATTTTATCGGTTTGAATTTCAACGTCCACAACGGTAAAAAGTTTTTGCCCGTCTATGTTACGGAAAATATGGTAGGGCACAAGCTTGGCGAATTTGCGCCGACCCGTTTCTTCAAAGGACACCAACCGCACACCAAAAAGGCAACTATGTAATATGGCTCGGCTGGGCAAAGTTTTGTTTTGTTTGATTTTTTCAAGCGCGATGGGCTTTGCCGAGTCTCCCCGTTGGATAACGAAAGACAACTGTTATAATCCCGAAAACGCGGGAAGGGTGGTCGAAGTTATCGCGGGCGAAAACGCCGACTTGGTGGTTATAGATACGGGCTTTAAGGGCAATATGCGCATAGGCGCGGTTTGCACTGCAAAGAATCCCGACAAGACAACGGCGAAAGTCGTGGTGGTCGAGGCAACCGAAGACGAAAGTATCGCACTTATAATTACCAACGCAGAAATACAACAGGGAGCTGCCGTTCATATTACAGCAAACTAAAAACAGAAAGATAACAATGGAAGTTAAAGCTTTAACAAAGTTTGCGCGCATGTCAGACAAAAAGGTGCGCGAAATAGCACGCGAGATTCAGGGCCGCAACGCTGCGGAAGCGTTGGAAATCTTGAAACTCGTTCCGCGCAAGAGCGCGAGGTTGTTTGCTAAGACGCTCGCAAGCGCGATAGCTAACGCCGAAAACAACAACGGTCTTGCGGCCGCCAATTTAACAATCAAAAGCGCGATAGTCAACCAAGGTGTGGCTTTCAGACGTTTCAGACCCGTTGCCAGAGGCAGCGCGCATCCGATTCGCAAGAGAACCAGCCATATTTTGGTAGTCCTTAGCGACCAAAAATAATTAAAAGAGGCAGATAATATGGGTCAAAAAGTAAATCCAAAAGGTTTCCGTCTCGCAGTTCGTCGCGACTGGGAGTCGCGTTGGTTCGCGAATAAAGGGGACTATGCAGCATCAGTAAACGAAGATTATCGCATTCGCGAATTTCTTCGCGGCAAGCTCAAAAACGCGTCTGTTCCCCGCATTTTCATCGAAAGAGCGGGCTCGCGCATCAGAGTGAAAATCTTCACGGCGCGTCCGGGTATGGTCATCGGTCAGAAAGGCGCGTTGCTCGACGCGTTGAAGGCCGACTTGGCGAAATTCATCGGCAAGGAAGTGATTGTCGACATTCAGGAAATCAAGAAGCCCGACCTCGACGCTTTCTTGGTTGCCGAAAGCATTGCTTTGCAGCTTGAACGCAGAATCTCGTTCCGCAGAGCCGTTAAAAAGGCCATCACGACTTGTATGGCAAGCGGCGCGGACGGTATCAAGGTTCAGGTCTCGGGTCGTTTGGGCGGCGCGGAAATTGCGCGTTGCGAATGGCAGAGAAAGGGCAGAATTCCCCTGCACACTTTGCGCGAAAACATCGATTACGGCTTCACCGAAGCTAACACCGTCTACGGTAAAATCGGCGTGAAATGCTGGTTGTGCTTGAAGTCGGAAGACAACATCTAATTTTAGGGAGAGAAAAATATGGCAAATATTCTTCCAGCAAAAACTAAATACCGCAAGATGCACAAGGGCCGCAACCGCGGCATGGCTAAGGGCGGAGATACAATCGCATTCGGCGATTACGCAATTCAGGCGATAGAACGCGGCAAGTGTTCGTCTTCGCAGCTCGAAGCCGCTCGTGTTGCAATCAACAGGCACTTCAAGCGCCGCGGTAAGGTTTGGATGCGCGTATTCCCGCAGAGGTCGGTAACCAAGAAACCCGCCGAAACCCGTCAGGGTAAGGGTAAGGGCTCGGTCGAATTCTGGGCGGCAATCATTAAACCGGGCAGCATTTTGTTCGAAGTTTCGGGCGTTCCCGCAAGCATGGCAAGAGAAGCTATGAGACTGGCGGACGGAAAACTTCCGTTTAAATGCAAGTTCGTGGTGCGCGAAGGCGTTGAAATTCTATAAGGAGATTTGAAAGATGAAATCGAAGGAAATTAGAGAGCTTTCAGCCGAAGAGATGGCGAAAAAATTGCGCGATATGCGCGAGGAATTGCTCAATCTCAACATTCGCAAAGGCACCGCACAGGTTGAGAATACCGGCCGCATCAGACAGTTGCGCCGCGATATTGCTCGGTTTGAAACCATTAAAGCTCAGAAATAAGGCAAAACAATGTCGGAAAATACAAGAAAGTCACGCAGAAGTCTCGTCGGCGTCGTAACGTCGAAGTCGGGGGACAAAAGCATAAAGCTTACATATTTCTACAAGGTTCCGCACCCGTTGTACCGCAAGGAAATTCGCCGCAAGACGGTTATTCACGTCCACGACGAAAACAACGAATGCGCGCTTGGCGACAAGGTCGAAGTTACGGAAACGCGCCCTGTCAGCAAGCTCAAAAGATTCCGCGTAGTTCGCATAATTGAAAAGGCTCCCGTAGTGGCAGCAGAATAAGGAGAGCACGATATGATACAAATGCAGACAAAGCTCGTTGTTGCCGACAACACGGGTGCGAAAGAAGTCGCTATGATTCGTCGTTTGGGTCAGCGCAGCAGAACCGCCAAGGTCGGCGACGTCATCGTCGTTGCCGTAAAAAGCTCGACTCCCGATGCGGCAGTCAAGAAGGGCACGGTTGCCAAGGCAGTCATAGTCAGAACAAAAGCTCCGATTCGCAGAAACGACGGTTCGTATTTGCGTTTCGACACGAATGCGTGCGTTATTCTCGACGGCACGGGCAATCCGAAAGGTACGCGTATCTTCGGGCCTGTCGCGCGCGAATTGCGTTCGAAGAACTATATGAAAATCGTATCGTTGGCACCGGAGGTCTTGTAATATGAAAAGATTTGTTAAAAAAGGCGACGAAGTAGTAGTTATCTCCGGTTCTTCCAAGGGCAAGCGCGGCAAAATCATGCAGGTTTTCCCGAAGGACGAACGCGTTTTGGTCGAGGGCGTAAATGTCCGCAAGCACCACGAACGCAAGAGCGAGAAAAATCCCGAGGGCGCTATCGTTGAACGCGAAGCTCCCATCCACATTTCAAACGTAATGCCGGCTGGGCGTTTCGATGCCAAGAAAAAATAGGCTCGGACGTAATCAGAGGCCAAAAAAGACAAAAAAATGAGCACACCCGTATTAAAGAAAATATATATGGAGAAAGTCGTTCCCGAATTGAAAAAGAATTTGGGAATCGAAAATCCGCATGTTGTGCCCAACTTGGAGAAGATAGTAATCAGCTCCGGTATCCGCAGCGAAAACGCTAAGGGTTGGGCGCAGGAAGTCGCAAAGGAAATAGCCAAGATTACAGGTCAGCAGCCTGTCATCACAAAGGCGCGCAAGAGCATCGCGAATTTCAAATTGCGCGAAGGTCAGGAAAACGGCGTGAAGGTAACTTTGCGCGGCGCGACGATGTGGGAATTCCTCTACAAATTCATCGCGGTAGTTCTTCCGTCGATTCGAGATTTCAGAGGCGTAAGTTTGAGGCTTGACGGCGCGGGCAACTATAACTACGGCATTGCCGACCATACAATCTTCCCCGAAATTACGGTCGACCCGAACAGGAAGAACATCGGTATGGACATCACAATCGTAACAACGGCGACCGACGACAAGTCGGGGAGAGAGCTGCTCAAATTGTTGGGTATGCCTTTCAGAAAGTCGAATTCATAGTCCTGAAAGAGTTATAATATGGCAAAAAAATCATCCATACAACGCAATTTGAAACGCCAGAAATTGGTTGCGAAATATGCTGCCAAGAAGGCGGAACTCAAAAAGATTTTGAGCAACCCCAACACAAGCGACGAAGAATTCTTTGAAGCTCAGCGCAAATTGTGCAAAATTCCGCGCAACGCATCGAAGATTCGCATCCGCAATCGCTGCTCGATTACGGGGCGTCCGAGGGCTTATATCCGCAAGTTCGGCTTGTCGCGTATTACTTTCAGAGAATTGGCTCTTGATGGTAAACTGCCGGGCGTAACAAAATCATCGTGGTAATGCGAAAGGATAAATAATATGGCAACTCACGACAGTATTGGCGACTTTTTGACAATAGTGCGCAACGCAAGCAGAGCCGGAAAAGAATCCTGCACCACCCAATGGTCGAGGATTCGCGAAGGCATAGCTTCGATTTTGAAGGACGAAGGTTATATTTCGAACTACGAAGTTAGCGGCGACGTTAAAAAGCAACTCACAATCACAATGAAATACATCGACGGCGTGCCCGCCATCACGGGCATCACGAGGGAATCGACACCCGGTTGCCGTCGTTATTTCGAATACCGCAGCATTCCGCGCGTTCTCAACGGTATGGGTATCTCGATTTTGACGACCTCGCAGGGCGTCTTGAAGGATTCCGACTGCCGCACGAAGAAAGCTGGCGGGGAAATTCTCTGCAAAGTTTGGTAAGGAAGGCAAGATATGAGTAGAATAGGTAAACTTCCAGTAAAAATTCCCGCAGGCGTGAAGGCGTCGGTGGTGGACAATGTGGTTTCGGTAGAAGGCGCGAAGGGCAAACTTTCGCAGTCGTTCAACAAGGCGGTTTCGATTGTTCTTGAAGGCGACGAAATCAAGGTTTCGACTGCGTCGGCGTCGCGTCTTTCGAATGCGATGCACGGAACTGCCCGCAGCATTATAGCGGCTATGGTCAACGGCGTTGTGAACGGTTACCAGAAGGTTTTGGAAATCAAGGGCGTCGGTTTTAAGGCAGACCTCAAAGGCAAGGTTTTGACGTTGTCGTTGGGTTATGCGCACCCCTGCGTATACAATCTGCCCGAAGGCATCAATGTCGTAATCGGCGAAACTCCCGACAGAAATCCGTTGGTCACGGTTTCGGGCGCGAGCAAGCACATGGTTGGGCAGGTCGCTTCCGATTTGAAACACTTCTATCCCGTCGAACCGTATAAGGGCAAGGGTGTCAGAATCCACGGAGAATACGTCCGCCGCAAGGAAGGCAAGAAAACTGCGTAATTGCGGATTTGAAAGGAAACATTATGAAATTTCTCAAGAAAAAAGAATTGCAACAGAAACGTCATTGGAGAGTTCGCTCGAAGGTGTGTGGTTCTGCGGAACGTCCGCGTCTTTCGTTGTGCTTGTCGAACAAGCACATTTATGCACAGTGCATAAACGACCACGAAGGCAAGACGATTGTTTCGCTTTGCTCGACTTCAAAGGAACTCGCGGGCGAAAAGCTTTTGCCCAATATGGCGGGAACTCAGGCTCTGGGTGCGAAGTTCGGCGAAAAGCTCAAAGCCGCGGGCGTTACGGCTGTCGTTTTCGACAGAGGTTCGCGCCGCTATCACGGTTGCGTCAAGAGCTTTGCTGACGCGGTTCGCGCAGCCGGTATTAACTTCTAACAGGAATAGATAAATGAGTAGAGAATTTAAAAACAGACAGGCTGCTGCCGACAAAGACGCGGGGCCGGAACTCATTGAAAAGGTTGTGCACATCAACCGTTGCGCCAAGGTCGTAAAGGGCGGTCGCCGCTTTACGTTTGCGGCTTTGGTTGTTGTCGGCGACGGCAACGGCAAAATCGGCGTTGGCACGGGTAAAGCTAAGGAAGTTCCAGACGCCATCAAGAAGGCTTCGGACAGAGCCCGCAAGGTGATGAAGTTCGTCAGCCTCAAAGACGGCTCGATTCCGCACGAAGTAATCGGTTCTTGCGACGGCGGCGTAGTTTTGTTGCGTCCCGCCAGCCAAGGTACGGGCGTTATCGCGGGCGGCAGCGTTCGCGACGTCTTGGAAGCGGTCGGCGTTAAGGACGTTCTGAGTAAATCGCTCGGTTCGAACAACCGTATGGCAATGGTAAATGCGACGCTCAAAGCTTTGTATCAGCTCAGAACTGCCGAAGCTATCAGCGCGTTGAGAAGCAAATAGGAGATTTAGAAAATGAAATTGCACACACTTTCCAATCCGAAAGGCGCGAAGCATTCAAGCAAACGTTTGGGTTGCGGCGTAGGCAGCGGCCACGGCAAAACGTCGGGTCGCGGACACAAGGGCGCGAAGGCTCGCAGCGGCGGGCACGTCCGTCCGGGGTTCGAAGGCGGTCAGATGCCTTTGTACCGCAAGTTGCCGCACCGCGGTTTCAACAACTACAAGTTCAGAGTCGAATACGCCACGGTAAATGTGGGCGACCTCGACGCGTTGGGCTTGGAGGAAGTTTCGAGAAACGACTTGGTTATGGCGGGTTTGGTCAGAGCCAAGGACGCTTTGGTCAAGGTGCTCGGTTTCGGCGAAGTTTCGAAGAAAATCGTTGTCCACGCCGACAAGTTCTCGGCGAGCGCGGTTGCGAAACTCGAAGCGGCAGGCGGCAAAGCGGTCGTCAACGATGCCGAATAAATTGAAATAAAGACAGGTAAGATATGCTTAGTGCTTTCACAAATTGCTTTAAAATTCCCGAATTGCGTCAGAGAATTCTGCTAACGTTAGGTTTGGTGTTTATTGCGAGAGTGGGCGCGGGCATTCCTCTGCCGGGGTTAGACCCGACTCCTTTGCAGGCCTATTACGCGTCGGCGGCGTCCGATGCGAGCGGCTTGGCAGGTTTGTATAATATGTTTACTGGCGGCGCGATGATGAACGGGGCGATTTTCGCCTTGGGCATTATGCCATACATCAGTGCTTCTATTATATTGCAACTTATGGGGGCGGTTATGCCGAGTTTGGCCAGACTTATGCAGGAAGGCGATTCGGGCAGGCAGAAGATAGCCCAATACACCCGTTATTTGACAATAGCCATCGCCTTGATTCAGGGCGTAATGATTACCTACGCTTTGGCGTATTCTCCCGAAACGATGTTCTCGGGGTTCGATAAGGCTCAGTTCGGCTCGATAATTGTTTCGAGTAACATGGCGGTATTCTTCATAGTCAGCGTCATTCTTATGACGACGGGCTGTATGATACTGACGTGGTTGGGCGAGCAAATTACCCAGCGCGGCATAGGCAACGGCGTATCTATCATCATTACTGTCGGTATTATCGACACTCTCCCGGGGGCGGTATCTCAGGCGTGGAATATGGTTTTTGCCAGAGCTGTCGGCGCGGAAAGCGCGTCGATGGGCGTTCCGCAGGCTGTGGTTATGCTCGTGCTTTTGGGGGTTGTAACGGCGGCGATAATCATGATTTTGCAGGCGGTTAGAAAAATCCCCGTGCAATATGCAAAACGCGTTGTCGGCAGAAGGATTATGGGCGGTCAAAGCTCGTATTTGCCTTTGAAGGTCAACTACGCGGGCGTTATGCCGATCATATTTGCAAGCGCGTTGATGTTGTTCCCGCAGCAGATATTCGGACAGTTCAACATCTCGACTTACAGCCTGATTTACGGCGCGTTGGTCTTTGTATTCAGCTATTTTTGGGTCTCTATTATGTTTAAGCCGTTACAGATTTCGGACGAGCTTAAACGCAATAGCGGCTATATCCCGGGGGTTCGCCCCGGCGAAAACACCGCAAAATTCCTCGATTATGTGATGACGCGCTTGACAATGGCGGGCGCAATATTCTTGGTTATAATTGCGGTCTTGCCCCAGATTTTGATGTCGTATTGGGGCATTCCCTCGAAAATTGCGCATTTCTTCGGCGGCACGGGCGCGCTTATCGCGGTAGGTGTTTCGTTGGACACAATGCGTCAGGTCGAGACTTATCTGTTGCAGCGTCACTACGACGGCTTCCTGAAAAAGGGAAGAATCCGCGGGCGCAGCGTGGGGCAAACCCGCCAGATGCTCGATACGAGCGAGGTTAAAAACATTTGGTCTTTGTTGTCGGTTATGGCCGCATTTTATGTGGTCGGACTGGCGGCGTGGGCAATACGTTCGTTCGCCTAATCCGAAAGGGTCGGGACGGAAGGAACAATTCGTTCTTTATATTAGATAAATATTGATAGATTGTATGATACCGATAAAATCCGAAAGAGATTTGCGTATTATGCGTAGGGCTTGCGCCGTTGCGGCAAAGATCTTGGACAGACTTTGCCAAATGGCGGAAGAGGGAATCTCGACTTGGGAGCTTGATCAGGCTGCCAAGTCTTTTATGTCCGAATACGGCGCGAGGAGTGCTTGTTATAAATACAAGTGCGACACGTTGCGGTATCCCGGTTATGTCTGCATTTCGGTAAACGACGAAGTTATACACGGAATCGGCCGAAAAGACGTGATTCTGAAATCGGGCGACATTGTCAGCTTCGACGTGAGCGTAATCTATCAGGGCTTTGTGGGCGACAATACGCGAACTGTCTGCATCGGCGAGGTTTCGCAAGACGTCAAAAATCTTGTGGAGGCAACCGACAAGGCACTCCGTTTGGGAATCGCACAAGCAAGACAGGGCAACAGGGTCGGGGACATCTCGGCCGCCATTCAAAAATATGTAGAGTCTTGCGGATACGGTATTGTCGAGGAATTTACGGGGCACGGCGTTGGCAAGCATATGCACGAAGAACCCCAAATTCCGAACTACGGCAAAGCTGGCACTGGGCCGCTTCTGAAAGCGGGTATGACTTTGGCGATTGAGCCGATGATTACTATGGGAAGTGCCGAAATATTTATCGGAGATGACGGCTGGACGGTCTACACGTCAGACGGCAAACCGAGTTGCCATATGGAACATACGGTGCTCGTTACAGACGGAGAGCCGGAAATTCTGACGCTTCCGACAAATTTCTAAGCGAAATTGTCGTGCGAAAGGTTTTCGGAGAAAATGAAAAATTTATAAAAAGGCAAAAAAAGTCTTTTCAAAACAAAAAAAAATTGTCATATTGGACAGTCTTTTTTAACAGAAATATAAATATGCCAAGATTACTCGGAGTAGATATTCCCAATGACAAGCGTGTAGAATACGCTTTAAGATACATCTATGGTATCGGTCCGGCCCGCGCAAAGATTATTTGCAAGGACTGCGGCATACCTGAACAAATGCGCGCCAACGAGCTGACGGAAGAACTAATCAACAAGATTATGAATGTCGTCGCCGAACGCCAATACAAGATTGAAGGCGACCTTCGTCGCGAAATCGTGGGCAACCTCAAACGCCTTACGGCAATCAAATCATACCGCGGCTTGCGCCACGCAAAGGGCTTGCCCGTCCGCGGCCAGCGCACGAGCACAAATGCCAGAACGCGCAAGGGCGCACGCAAGACTGTCGGCGTCGTAACAAAGAAGTAAAGGTTCACAGATGAGCGAAGAAGAAAAGAAACAACAAGAAGTTGCCGCAGCAGCCGCGCAGGCTCCCGAAGCGGCCACCGAAGAAACAAAGCCTTCACAGCCCAGCGCGAGCGATTTGCTTTCGGCCGATGTCGGCGAAATCAAGGTTCGCAAGGCCAAGGGCAGCAAGAATGTCCACTCGGGCGTATGCCACATAAACGCGACTTTCAACAACACGAAGGTGTCGTTCACGGACGCGCAGGGCAATGTTATTAGCTGGTCGAGCGCAGGCAAGATGAGCTTCCGCGGCTCGCGTAAGAGCACGGCTTATGCCGCTCAGGTCGTTACGCAGGACGCAGGCAAAGTCGCAATGAGCCACGGTATGAAGGAAGTTGCCGTCGACGTCAAAGGCCCCGGTATGGGTCGCGATTCGGCTATCCGCTCGTTGCAGGCTTTGGGCTTTATAGTAACATCCATCACGGACGTAACGCCGGTTCCGCACAACGGTTGCCGCGCGCCGAAACGTCGTCGCGTATAATAAGCAGATAGGAGAATTTTAGTTATGTCTCGTTATACAGGACCTACAACAAAAATCAACCGCCGCTTCGGTATGGCGTTGTTCCCCGCGAACAAGGCGATGACGAAGAAACCGTATATCCCCGGTCAGCACGGCCCGCGTTTGCGCCGCCGCGTAACAAACTACTCGACTGGTTTGAACGAAAAGCAGAAGCTCCGCTTTATGTACGGTTTGAGCGAAAAGCAATTCCGCCTCACGTTCGAAAGGGCAAAGCGTCAGCGCGGTATCACGGGCGAAATTTTTATGCAGTTGCTCGAAGTCCGTTTGGACAACATCATCTACCTTTTGGGTTTTGCGTCTACGCGTAAGGCTGCCCGCCAGTTCGTAACGCACGGACACGTTCAGGTTAATGGCAAAAAGGTCGATATCCCGAGCTACTCGTGCAAACCCGGAGACGTTGTCGAAGTTCGCGACAGAGCGTCCTCGCGCCAGTTGGCGCAGAAAGCTTTGGACGAATCGCAGCTCAAAGCAGCTCCCGCATGGATTGACAGAGTTGACGAAGCCTACCGTGGCACAATCAGCCGTTTGCCGATTCGCGACGAAATGGATAAATCCATCAACGACCAGCTTATCGTTGAATTCTACTCGCGATAGTAATTAACCAATAATAGAAACGGAGAAGACAATGGCAAAACGCCTCGGTAAATTTGAACTCCCCAAGCGTCTCGTAAAAGACGAAGCAAGTGCCACAAGCACATATGCGAAGTATGTAGCGGACCCCTTCGAAACAGGTTTCGGCCACACGATAGGCAATGCGCTACGCCGCGTTCTTCTTAGTTCGATTGAAGGTGCAGCTATCAGCTCGATAAAAATCGACGGTGTCGACCACGAATTCCAAAGCGTGGACGGCATAGTCGAAGACGTAACGGACATTGTGCTCAACTTGAAGAAAATCAAGTTAATCAGCCATTCGCGTGAAAACAAGCGTTTGATGATTGACACCGACAAGGAGGGTGCAATTACCGCTGCCGATATTCAACAAGACGCCGACATCACGGTTGTGAATCCCGAACAGGTGATTTGCACTCTGGATTCGAAGCGCAAATTCCACGCCGAAGTCGAGATTTCGTGCGGCAGGGGATGGCGCCCGGCGGAGGAAAACAAGCTTGAAGACCAGGCAATCGGTGTTATTCCGATTGACTCGCTTTTCAGCCCGATTGAGCTCGTCAAGTACACGGTCGATGCAACGCGCGTCGGTCAAATGACGGATTTCGACAAGCTCACGCTTGAAATCTGGACTGACGGTAGAATCACTCCCGACGAAGCTTTGAAAGAAGCCGCCGTCATCTTGAAGCATCATATCGACGTCTTCGATAGCGTAAATCAGGAAAATATCGAGTTCGAAACGGCGGGCAAGGAAGTCAGCGAAGAACAGAACAGACTCAGAAAGCTCCTCAATATGAGCGTCAACGAAATCGAGTTGTCTGTCCGCGCGGCGAACTGCCTGAACAACGCCAATATTACAACCGTCGGCGAACTGGCGATGAAATCCGAACAGGAAATGCTCAAATACCGCAATTTCGGCAAGAAATCTTTGAACGAAATCAAGAGCAAATTGGAACAGTTGGGATTGTCGCTTGGCATGAAAATCGACGGAAGCTTGATAGATTCAACAACACTCTAATTTAGAAATTAAACAAAATGCGTCATCAAAAACACAGACATCAGTTGGGCGTAAAAAAAGAACACCGCCAAGCCATTATGGCTTCGTTGGCGTCGGCTCTTTTCCGCCACGATAAAATTCAGACAACTCTCGGATACGCAAAGGCACTTCGTCCTTTTGCGGAAAAAATGATTACTTTGGCAAAGAAGGCTGCCGCCACCGACGACACCGCCAAGAAACTTCACCTGCGCCGTCAGGCGTTGTCGAAGATTCGCGACGTCAGCGCGGTTCACTTCCTCTTTGCCGAAAAGGTTTCGAAGTTCCTCAAACGCGAAGGCGGTTACACCCGCATTTACAAGCTTGTAAAGCGCACGGGCGACGCCGCGGATATGGCGATTATCGAGCTTATCGAAGCCGACGACAAAGGCTACAAGGCTGCCCCCACGAAGGCTGAAAAGCCCGCCGCAGAAGCCGCCAAAGCTCCCGTAGCGGAGGAAACCCCCGCGGCGGAAGAAGCCAAGAAACCCGCCAAGAAAACCGCTACAAAGAAAGCGGCTGCCAAAAAGACGGCTACTAAAAAGGCCGCCAAGAAGGCTGCGGGCGCGGAAACAAAGGAATAATCGATCTTTTATCGAATTGTCAAACGCACTCGCCAATAACGGGTGCGTTTGTGTTTTTTCACAATGAGTCTTTCGGTTTATTTCGCGTGGATATTGGTTTCGGCAATTTTGATTGTCGCGGCGTGGTCGCTTTGGGCGGCGGCAAAACACAGGAAAGTTTACGAAAAGATTTCGAAAACCTCCACATTCTACTGCCTGAAATGCGATTCGGTCTACGTTTCGCGAGAGGGCGAAAAGGCGAAGGCGTGTCCGAAATGCGGATACAAAAACGCCGAAATGAAATTTTAACATACAATCCGTAAATATCATTATGAATCAAAAGATAGCTGTTTTAGATTTCGGTTCGCAATATACGCAGGTCATAGCGCGCAGAATCCGCGAGTTGAACGTGTATTCGGAGATTATGCCGTTCAACACAAAGGCGTCGGTGCTCAAAAAGCAGGGCGTTTGCGGCGTAATTCTTTCGGGCGGTCCCGCCAGCGTTTTGGCGAAAGGTTCGCCGCGTCCCGACCCGAAGGTTTTCGAGCTCGGAGTGCCCGTGCTCGGCATTTGCTACGGATTGCAGCTGATGGGTAAAATGCTCGGCGGCGCGGTGGTTTCGAGCAAGCAGCGCGAATACGGGTTGGGAAAATTGTCGTTTACGGAGTCGGATAGCGATTTGCTCAAAGGGATAAAGTCGCCGATTCAGGTTTGGAATTCGCACGGCGACAGAATGGACAAGCTCCCGACGGGGTTCAAGGCGATTGGCACGACCGAAAATTCTTCGTGCGCGCTTATCGAAAACAAGGCGAAGCGTTTTTACGGAATGCAGTTCCACCCCGAAGTCGCGCACACGCCGCGCGGCATTGAAATCATCAAGAATTTCCTCTACAACATTTGCGGTTGCACGGGCGACTGGAAAATGTCGGACTATGTCGAAACGTCGATTAAGCGCATTCGCGAAACTGTCGGCGACAAGAAGGTTATTTTGGGTCTTAGCGGCGGCGTGGACTCGTCGGTGGCGGCGGCTCTTATCCACAAGGCTATCGGCGAGCAGCTCACCTGCGTGTTTGTCGACAACGGTTTGTTGCGCAAGGACGAACGCAAGAAGGTTGAAGCACTTTTCAAGAACAATTTCAAAATCAAGATGAAGACCGTTCGAGCCGAAAAGCTTTTCCTCGGGCGTCTCAAAGGCGTGAAAGACCCCGAGCGCAAGCGCAAGATTATCGGAAAGACGTTTATCGAGGTCTTTGACAAGGCGGTTAAATCAATTGGTCAGGTCGATTTCTTGGCGCAGGGGACACTGTATCCCGACGTTATTGAGAGTGTGCCGATTGCGGGGAATCCCGCCTCGCTCATCAAGAGCCACCACAATGTCGGCGGGTTGCCGAAGAAAATGAAGCTCAAATTGCTCGAACCCCTCCGTGAGCTCTTCAAGGACGAAGTTCGCGCGCTCGGCAAAGAGCTTGGGCTTTCGAAGGAGGTTTTGTGGCGTCATCCGTTCCCTGGGCCGGGTCTTGGTGTTCGTGTTGTCGGCGAGGTCAAAAAGTCTTACTGCGACGTTCTGCGCGAAGCCGATGCCATTCTTATGGAGGAAATGTATGCAAGCGGTCTTTATTATGGTTTATGGCAGGCGTTTGCGGTATTTGTTCCCGTCAAGACTGTCGGTGTAATGGGTGATGAGCGCACGTATGACAATGTTATTGCCTTGCGCATTGTCGAAAGTCAGGACGCTATGACTGCCGACTGGGCGCACGTTCCCCACGACATTTTAGGCAAGATTTCCAATCGAATTATCAATGAGGTCAAAGGTGTCAATCGTGTGGTTCTCGACATTTCTTCGAAGCCTCCTGCGACAATCGAATGGGAATAATTTTATAGTTTCGAAAGGGGCGGCGGTTGCCAACGGCAATCCCGCCTTTGACTATTTATTAAAGTAAAGCAGTTATTGCGAAGCAATCTGCGCCACTTCACAACATTTAAAATACCCTCGACGGAGAGCGGGGTGCTTTGCCCCCGAGGTTGAATTGGCGAAGCCAAGAGCTGAGCGACGATAAGAGCGAGTTAACTCCTACCCGCGAAGTATTTCCGTCCTTCCCCCGTTTGGTAAAGCAGTTATTGCGAAGCAATCTGCGCCACTTCACAACATTTAAAATTTTTCGAAAGAGGCGGCGATTGCCAAAGGCAATCCCTCCTTTGTTTATTTATTGAAGTCGTATCTATAAATAAATCCACTCAAAACTCCTCACGGTTTTCACGCGAGGAGTTTTTTAAGAACGTTTTCGGCGTCGATTTCGACAAGTTTATCGCGGGCGGTTTCGCCTGTGCGGATTATTATGGCATTTTTTTGCACGCCCAATGTTTTTGACAGAAATTTTATGAGTTCCGCGTTTGCTTTGCCGTCGACTGCCTGTGCTGCGATTTTGATTTTTACGGCGTCGCCATACATTCCGACGCACTGGCTTTTGGGCGCGTTCGGAACGACTCGAATTTTGATTATTTCCGACATTTTATATCAGGCGCTGTGGCGCGTTTTTGCGGTGTCGCGGCAGCTTACATCGGGTAGCTGCCGAGCCACTTAACCATAGGCAGGGAATATTTGAGGTATGATGCGACATCGCGCACCTTTTCGTCTTCCCAATGGCCCTCGAAGTCGATGAAAAAGAAGTAGTCCCACGCCTTTTTATGGGTCGGGCGCGATTCGATTCTCAGAAGGTTGATGTCGGCCTTTTCGAACGGCGAGATGACTTCTCCGAGCGCGCCAGGGCGGTCGTTAATCGAAACGACAATGCTTGTGCGGTAACGCACGCCCCGCGCGGGTTTGTCTGATTTTTTGCCGATTACGAGGAAGCGCGTTTGGTTGTCCTTTTTGTCCTGAATGGAATGTTCGAGAATCGGAACGTCGTAGCAGGGAGACGCGACCTCGCTTGCGATTGCTGCGATTTCGGGGTTTTCCACCGCCATACGGACTGCGGTTGTGGTGCTGTCGACCGACTCCAACTGGACATTCGGCAGGTTGCGGTGCAGCCAGCCGCGGCACTGTCCGATTGCCTGGTCTTTGGAGCAGACTTTGCGGATAGTTTCCAAGCTGCCGCGCGAAAGCAGGCAATGCTCGATGGGCAAATAGATTTGTCCGACAATCATCAGCGAAGTTTCGGCGAGCATATCAATCGAGTGCAGAACCGCGCCCTCGGTTGAATTTTCAATCGGGATAACGCCGTAATCGGCATCGTTTGCCTGAACGGCTATGAACACGTCGGGGATTGACGGCATCGGTGAATACGCGACGCTCGAACCGAAATTTTTTATCGCCGCCTGATTCGTGAAAGTGGCTTTCGGCCCGAGGTAGGCGACGCGCAAACGCTTTTCCGCCGAAATCGACGCCGAGATTATTTCGCGGAAGATTGACTTCAACGCTTGTTCGTCGATTTTCCCTGCGTTCTTTTTGATCAGGTTTTCGAAGACGGTTTTTTCGCGGCTGGGCACGTAGATATCGTCGCCCGCGGCGGATTTTATCTTGCCGATTTCTCTGGCGCACGAAATGCGTTTTACCAGAAGTTCCAAAATTTGCGTGTCGATAGAATCGATTTCTTTTCTGAATGAATCCACGGTTTGCCTTTTGTTTTTAGGGTTGGTCTGGTTGTGCTGTGGGGGTGTTGTTCGCGCTTGTGTTCGAGCTGTCCCGCGCGGGCTCGGCGGCGACATTAGTGCCGTCAGTGCCGTTTGTGTCAGTTGTATCAGTTGTGTCTGCGGAAGTCTGTTCGTCTTCGTCCTCCGAGGGCAACCCAACGTCTTCGTCTTTGGGGGCGGGCGCGCTTGCGCGTTTAATCCACTCCGAGATTTGGTTGGGGCTTAGAACGTCCGACGACGGCAATTCTTCGAGGCTGTTGACTCCCACGAAGTCCAAAAAAATCTGCGTTGTCGAATACTGTATCGGACGCCCCGGCAAGTCGGCGCGGCCGCTTATGAAAATCAGGTCTTTTTCGGACAGGCGCGAAATTGCGCTGTCTGCGCTCACTCCGCGGATTGCCTCGATTTCGGCGCGGGTGACGGGCTGTCGGTAGGCGACAATCGCAAGCGTTTCGAGCGCGGCGCGCGAAAGCCGCTGCGGACGCGGGTCGTTGCGCAAAAGGCGCACCCAGTTGGAGTATTCCTTCGAGATTACGAGTTTGAAGCCCGACGCGCTTTGCACGAGGCGGAAAACCTCTCTTGCCTCGTCGAGTTCGGCGGCGATTTCCTCCATAGCCTCGCGGATTTGCGTTGCCGTCAGCAGTGTGGGGACTTGGGCGATGATGTCTTCGATGATGCCCTGTTCGTCGTCGGCGACAACCTCCGAGATTTCGTTTTCGTCGCGCGGTTGCGACTTGTCGGCGTTGTCGTTTTCGGCGTGGTAGCGGGCTATTACGGACTGGATATCCTTAATTGTAAGCGGCTCGTTCGTCGAAAACATCAGCGACTTTAAAATCTTTTTCAGGTTGAAGCTCATAATAAAAATTTTGCTCCATAATGAACCAATCGCGCAAAACACTCAACACAATTTTATTAAAGCTGTTGACGTTTCGGCGTGGCCGTGTTTGAATGCTCGGGTTAATTCAAAAAATTTTATGCCCGAATATCGTTCAAAAAAAAGTTTTACAGGTAGAAATATGGCCGGCGCGCGCGCTTTGTGGCGCGCAACGGGAGTGAAGGAGGAGGACTTCGGAAAGCCCGTAATCGCGGTCGTGAACTCGTTTACGCAGTTTGTCCCCGGACACGTGCACCTCGACAAAGTCGGCGCGTATGTGCGCGAGCAGGTCGAAAAGGCCGGCGCGATTGCCCGCGAATTCAATACTATTGCAATCGACGACGGCATTGCAATGGGGCACGAAGGCATGCTCTACTCGCTGCCCTCGCGCGAGCTGATTGCCGACAGTGTCGAATATATGTGCAACGCCCACTGCGCCGACGCCATGATTTGCATTTCAAACTGCGACAAAATCACCCCCGGAATGATGATGGCTGCTATGCGCATGAACATTCCCGCAATTTTCGTTTCGGGCGGGCCTATGGAAGCGGGCGTGGGCAAGCTCAGCACGGGCGAGCGCAAGCTCGACCTAATCGACGCAATGATTGCGGGCGCGAACCCCAATGTTTCGGACGCCGACAGCGAGATTATGGAGCGCAACGCGTGCCCGACTTGCGGTTCGTGCTCGGGTATGTTCACGGCTAATTCGATGAACTGTTTGGCGGAGGCAATCGGTTTGGCTCTCCCCGGCAACGGGACGATTGTCGCGACCCACGCGGCGCGTAAAAACCTCTTCGCGCAGGCGTCGAAGCGCATTGTCGAAATGGCGAAAGCCTACTACGAAAACGGCGACGAAAGCGTTCTGCCGCGCTCGATTGCCACGCGCGAAAGTTTCCTCAACGCCATGCGTTTGGACATCGCAATGGGCGGCAGCACGAACACCGTCTTGCACCTGCTCGCGATTGCCCGCGAAGGCGAAGTCGACTTCTCGATGAAGGACATCGACGCGCTCTCGCGCAAGACGCCCTGCATTTGCAAAGTCGCCCCCAGCACGCAGAAAGTCCACGTTCAGGACGTCCACCGCGCGGGCGGCATTTTCGCGATTTTGGGCGAATTGGCGCGCGCCGACCTGCTCGACCTCGGCGCGAAAACCGTCCACGAAAAGACGATTGCCGACGCCATCAAAAAATACGACATTTTATCGCCCGAATGCTCGGAGGAAACAAAGCATATGTTCCGCGCCGCGCCCGCCAACAAATATTCGGTTCAGGCGTGGACTCAGGAAACATACTACGACTCCAACGACACCGACCGCGCGGGCGGCGCGATTAGGTCGGTCGGGCACGCGTTCAGCAAAGACGGCGGGTTGGCGGTTCTCTTCGGCAACATCGCCCGCGACGGCTCGATTGTAAAGACTGCGGGCGTAGACGAATCGATTTTGAAATTCCGCGGCACGGCAAAGGTCTACCACTCCGAGCAAGCCGCAAGTTTGGCGATTCGCGGCGGAGAGATTGCCCCTGGCGACGTTGTCGTGATTGTCTACGAAGGCCCGCGCGGCGGCCCCGGCATGCAGGAAATGCTTTATCCGACAAGCCACCTGAAAAGTATGGGCTTGGGCAAGGTTTGCGCCCTGCTTACCGACGGGCGTTTTTCGGGCGGCACAAGCGGGCTTTCAATCGGGCACGCTTCGCCGGAGGCCGCTGACGGCGGCGACATTGCGCTTGTCGAGAACGGCGATATGATTGACATCGACATTCCCGCGCGCAAAATTTCGCTCGAAATTTCCGACGCCGAAATGCAGGCGCGGCGCGAAAAAATGCTCGCCAAGGGCAGGGACGCCTACAAGCCCGTGCGCGACCGCAAGGTTTCGAAGGCGTTGCAATTCTACGCGCAATCGGTCTCCTCGGCGGCGGACGGCGCGGTTCGAAAAATGTAGCGTTTTTGCAACGGACGATTGCCCCGCGCGGGGCGTCGTCCTTTTTTATTTCCGAAAAACCTCCAAATTAGAAACTATCCAAAAATAATGAAAAGTATGACGGGCTTTGGGCGCGAATGCGCCGACTTCGAAGATTTTTCGGTGTCGGTCGACATCTCGTCGGTCAACAAAAAGGGTCTCGAAATTTCGGTGTCGCTGCCGCGCGAATGGGGCGCGATGGAGCGTCTTATCGGCGCGGAGCTCAAAAGGCGTTTTTCGCGCGGAAAGTTCAATGTCGCGCTCAATGTCGAGTTTAAGCTTGCCGAAAGCGGCGTGTTTGCCGACGCCGATATGCTTGCGGCGTCGCTTGCAAAGCTGCGCGATTTTTGCGGGGCAAACGGCATTGACCCGCGTTTGACTTCCGCCGATGTGCTCGAACTCAACCGCCAGCTTTCCGAAAAATCCGTGCGGCGCGTTGTCGATGTCGAAGCCCAATGGGGTAAGCTTTTGCCCGTTTTTGCCGCCGCCTGCGAAAAGCTTGACGAAATGCGTGGCGTCGAAGGCGCGGCGTTGAAGCTCGACCTCGCCGAGCGCGTCGGCAGAATAAAAGCCCTCGTCGCGCGCGCGCGTGTGTTTGCCGCGGAATCGCCCGCCAAGTATCGCGAATCGCTTATGCAGAAGTTGGCGGCAATCGGGCTTAATCTCGACTTCAATGACGAGCGCGTTTTGAAGGAGGTTTGCATTTTTGCCGACAAGTGCGATGTCGCCGAAGAATTGACGCGGCTCGAAAGCCACGTTGCCCAATTTTATTCGATTATTGAGCTTGACGAAGCCGTCGGGCGCAAGCTCGATTTTCTTTGTCAGGAGATGGGGCGCGAAATCAACACGACGGCGAGCAAAGCCAACAATCTCGACCTCACCAAAATCGCGATAGACTTGAAGAACGAGCTTGAAAGGGTACGCGAGCAAGTCCAAAACCTCGAATAAAAAAACGGGCGAGGACGTACGCCTCCGAGGCAAATTATTTCATTATTTACCTGAAAATGTTTCCCAGTCGGGAAACATTTTTTGTATTTAAATTTGCCCCAGAGGCGCACTCGCAGCCAAAAATGACTCGCGTTTGCTACGCAAACCGTTTGACACGCTACTGCGTGCCCTTCGGGTGCGTTTTGCAAACGCATCTATACGCGCCTTCGGCTTGTATTCGCCCCTACGGGGTCGTTGCTTGGCAACGCTCAAACGCGCTACGCTTGTTTTCGGTTTCGCTTCGCCTCACATACCTAAGTATGCTTCGGCTCGAATGGACATTCGGAGAGTTTCGGGGTATGCGGTATTGCCGAAGGCAATCGCATAGGGGTATTTTATAAGTTGGGAAGTGGCGCGGATTGCTACGCAATATCGCTTTGCTTTAATAGATAGACTAAGGCACATCGGCAACGTCGATTGCCGTCTCTTACAAAAAATAGACAAAAAGTGTTGACATAATCTGCGTTTTTTCGGACAGTCGTCGCGCCTTATAAAGAATAAGGCTTTCTCATAATCCCATAAATATGGGGCGTTTGCACTAACCTGCAAACGCCCTCATTGTTTTTTGTGTTTCGGACGCGGCGATATGCGGCTAAATATGCGTCCAAAAAAGTGTTGAAGCCTCGGGCTTTTTTTGCTCATATAGCGCAATGGAAAAATTTAGAAATCTGTGGCTGCTGCCGGCAGTCGCTCTGCTGGGTGCGGGTTGTGGTGTAGTCAAGGAAAACGCGTTTTCTACCGACGAGTCCAAACTCTGGACAATCGGTCAGGAACTCTCATTCTTTTCGAAATATTCGGTCGATGCGCAAGTGCTCAAAAACGACGAATCGGTTTTGATTTTCTCGCCCACCTACCACGGGCGCATTTTCACTTCCGCATTCGGCGACGAATCCTCGCCCAGCCTCGGCTGGTTTAACCGCGAACTTGTCGCGCTTAAAAACCGCAACCTGCGCACAGCCTTTATCGGCGGCGAAGACGCGCTCTTCGTCGGGCCCGAGGGCGGCGACGCCTCCGTATACTTCGACCGCGGCGCGCTCTGGACGGAGGAAAACCGCAAACTTCCCGAAATCGTCTCCACCAACGCTTGGAAAATGGTTTCGCGCTCCGACACCCGCGCGCGCTTCGAAGCTCGCGGCGAGCTCACCAACGCCCTCGGCACGAAATTCCCGATTTCCGTCGAACGCGAAATCTCGCTGCTCTCGCGCGACGACGTCTCGAAAATTCTCGGCGTCGAAATCCCGCAGGGCTTAAAACTCGTCGCATTCCAGTCGATGAATAAGCTCACCAACACCTCCGACAAAAAGTGGACCGAAAAAACCGGAATGCTTAATATGAGCGTCAAAAGCTGCTTCAACGCCAACAAGACCGTCTACGCCTTCGTGCCCTACCGCGCGGGCGACGCCTCCGAATACGGCGATGTCGTGCGCGACAACGTTTTCGATTCCGCCACTTCCGCCTCCCCTCTCGGCGACCGCATTTCGATTTTCGACGACTATATCCGCTTCAAATGCGACGGCCGCCACATTTCGGGCATCGGTGTAAACTCGCGCCGCAGCGAGGGCATAGCCTTTTCCTACGACGACAAAAACGCAATACTGACAATCGTCCTCTATATAAAACCGTCGGGACGCCGCGCCTATTACCCCGCCTCTTGGCGCAACGCCCAAACGGGCTTCGACGGCGAGGCAATCTCCGTCTACAACAACGGGCCAGCTTCGCGCAACATATACTTCTCCAACCTCTTCTACGAAATCGCAACATACTCGCCCGCGCTCGACTTGGACGCAGGCCGCAGCCAGTTCCACTTGCAGCGCACCTTCCACTTTCACGGTTCGGAATACGACTTGGACTTGCTCGCCTATAAACTAACGGGCGTCTCCTTAAAACAAATGCGCGTAAAATAAATTCCGCCGATTTCCAATAACACAGCTCTTCTTTCATAAAAAATATGGACAAATTTCTCAGCGAATTATTGCAAACCCGCTCGCCCACGGGCGCCGAAACTGAGGCTGCCGCGGTAGTCGAAAAATACATCAAACCAGTCGCCGACACCTTCGAGCGCGACGTTCTCGGCAACCGCATAGCCACCCTCGGCGGCGGCGCAAAAAAGCTTATGCTCGCAGGCCACATCGACGAAATCGGCTTGCAGGTTTCCTACATCGATTCCGACGGCTTCATATTCTTCCAGCAGCTCGGCGGGCACGACAACGTTATGATATCGGGCAGGGGGGTTCTGATTTTGACCGACCGCGGCGCAGTCGCGGGCGTCACGGGCAAACGTGCAATCCATCTTATGGACGCCAAAGAGCGCAAGGAAGTGCCCGAAACCCACCAAATCTGGATTGACATCGGTGCGGCAAACAAGGCGGAGGCGGAAAAACTCGTCAGCGTTGGCGACCCCATCGTCTACCAAACTTCGCTTGTTGAAATGTCCAACGGCCGCTACGCTTCCCGCGCCTTCGACGACAAAGCGGGCGCGTTCGCAATTTTCGAAACATTGCGCCGACTCTCCGCCGAAAGGGCATCTCTTGAATACAAACTTGTCAGCGTCGGCACCACGCAGGAGGAAATCGGCACGCGCGGCGCGACAACTTCCGCCTACGCCGTCGACGCCGACATTGCCATAGCAGTCGACGTAACCCACGCCACGGATTTTCCCACTTGCGACTGTCGCAAATTCGGCGATGTCAAACTCGGCAAGGGCGTCGTCATCGCACGCGGGCCCAACCTCAATCCGAAAGTCTCCGCCCGCCTCATAGAGCTTGCCAAGGCAAACAACATTCCCTACCAGCTCGAAGCCGAGGCTCGCCCCACTGGCACCGACGCACGCGTAATCCAGATGACGCGCGGCGGCATAGCCACTGGGCTTCTTAGCGTTCCCCTGCGCTATATGCACACACCCAACGAAGTCGCCGACCTCGCCGACATCGAATCCTGCGTGCGCCTGCTTTGCGCGTTCGCAAAATCCCTCAAAAATTCCGACGATTTCACATTCTAAAATGAGACGCATTCTACTCACAAGGCAGGACAATTCAGCGGTTGCCGAACATTTCAAAGGCGGAGACTTCGAGATTTTGGAACTTCCCCTAATCGAGTGCATCCACAACGTCGACGAGTCCGAAGCCTCCGACGTTTTCGGCGAACTCGGCGGCTACGATTGGCTCGTATTTTCAAGCCCGAACGCCGTCCGCGGCTTTTTCAAGGCGTTCTTCCGCGAATTTAACGACATTCGCGCCCTCGGAATCGCCCGCATTGCCTGCATAGGCGATGCCACCGTCCGCGAGCTTTCCAAATTCTACCTCCGCGCCGACGTCGTTCCCGAAGTCCAGACCGCGGCGGCTCTCGCCGAGGCAATGGGCGAATACGAAACCCTCGAAAATCTCAAAATTCTCTCCGTCCGCGGAAATCTCGCCTTGCCCGATTTAATCAAGGCTCTCGAAGCCCAGCGCGCCATAGTCGACGTTTTCGAAGTCTACAAAACAAACCTCGTCGCACTCAAATCCGACGATGCCGTAGTTGTAGATTTCCGCAAGAAGGGCGCGGACGCCGTTGTTTTTGCCAGTCCCTCGGCGGTCGAAAGTTTTGTCCGCAATCTCGACGCCATTGTTTTGGAGAAGGACGCTCTGCGCCCAAAAGTTGTCGCAATCGGTTCGACGACTGCCGACGCCGCAAAGAAGAAGGGAATGAAAGTCTCCGCCGTTTCGGAATCCCCGCGCCCCGAGGATATCGCAGCCGCCGTAAAATCCCTCTTCTAAAAACGGGCGAGGGCGTGCGCCTCCGAGTCGAATTTATTTTCTATAATCTAGAAAAGTTTTCCTTTCGGAAAACTTTTTTTGTTTTTTAGATTCGACTCGGAGGCGCACTCACGTTGAATTGGCGAAGCCAAGAGCTGAGCGACGATAGGAGCGTGTTAAAATCTGACGCGTCTTTTTAGCACGCGCCTCGCCCGTTTTTTTCGCACCCACGTTTGTCCTAATTTTTTTATATGACGGGCACAGGCAGAGGATTCGCCTTTGGCAAATATTCCTCCTTTGTCAAACGCCTACACGAAAAATTATTTTATAAAACAGAAAGAAGTTCCATACGAAACTTCTTTCTTTATCAATTTTTAAACCTGTTGTCTTTTCTTGTTTCCGAACAGTTTGCGGATAACGAAGTAGAACACTGGGGTCATAAAGCAACCCAGAATCGTGACCCCAAGCATACCGTAGAGCACGCACGTTCCCAGAGGTTGGCGCAATTCGCACCCCGGCCCCGATCCGAACGCGAGCGGCACCACGCCCAAGATGAACGCCATAGATGTCATCGCAATCGGGCGCAGACGTTGTTTTGAAGCCACTTCAATAGCGTCGTAAATGTTCTCTCCCGAGTCCTCGCGCTGCTTCGAAAACTCCACAATCAGAATCGCGTTTTTGCACGCCAGCCCGATAAGCACGATAAACCCAATCTGCGTCATCAAGTTGTTGCTCAGCCCTCGGTAATTTATCCCCAACAGCGCGAACAGCAACACCAACGGCACAATCAGGATAATCGAAAACGGCAGCGTCCAGCTTTCATAAAGAGCCGCCAGAATCAGGAACACAAACAGCACGCAAGTAAAGAAAATATAGATAGCCGTGTTGCCCGCCTTTTTCTCCTGATACGCAAGGTCGGTCCATTCAATGTCCATTCCCGCGGGCAAAACACGCGCGGCAAGCTCCTCAATGGCCTTGATAGCCACGCCCGTGCTCACGCCGTGCGCCAAATTGCCCTGCGCTGCGGCGGTCTGATACAGGTTGTAGCGGTAAATTGCGTCGGGGCCCACAATGCGCCTAATCGACAACACCGAGCCAAGCGGCACATTTTCGCCCTTCGAATTTTGCACGCGCAACTTGTAGATGTCCGAAATGTTCGTTCGGCTCGTGCTTTCGGCTTGCGCCATAACGCGGTAGACGCGCCCGAGAATGTTGAAGTCGTTGACATACACCGAGCCCAAATTGTATTGCAACGTCTGGAAAATCGACGTTATCGGCACATTGAGCTTCTGCGCGCGCTCTCGGTCTATGTCCAAAAACAGCTGCGGATTGCGCGCCTTGTAGTGGGCATACGCGCTCGTTACAATCGGCATTTTGTCGATTTCGTCGGCGAGCAGACTGATGTATTTTTCCACGGCGTCCGTTCCCAGCCCGACCTTGTCTTGCAGATAAAACTTGAAGTCCGATCCCGAGCCAATCCCCGGCACCGACGCGGGAGTTACCACGTTCGTGCGCGCTTCGAGCACGTTTTCGAGCAGCTTCACGCGCACTTCCTCCATAATTTTCTCCATATCCAGACCCTCGCGGTCGCGCTTTTTGCGGTCTTCAAGACGCAGCGTGACGTCGCCCGTCTTGTCGGATTTCGTCGTCGAAACTACGTGCTTTATGCCCTTTATTCCGCCCAGAATCTTGTCGATTTTTTCCATAACCTTGTCGGTTCTTTCAAACGACGAGCTTTCGGGCATCATAATTGCGGCCTTGATAATGCCTCTGTCCTGCTTGGGGATAAACCCCTTCGGCGTCTGCATAAACGCCTCATACGTGCAAAACAAAATTCCGCCGTAAAGCAGCAACATCAAAACTGAGAACCGCAACACGTGCCTGATTGCAATCCCATAGGCGTCCGACATCTTTTCGAAGCCGAAGTTAAATCCTCTGAAAAGCAGTCCCAGCGTATAGTGATACACCAAGTGCGCCAAATTCTTCTTTGCGGCGTGGTCGTGGTGGCGCATAAACAACGCGCACAGCGCGGGCGTAAGCGTAAGCGACACAACACCCGAAATTATGGTCGACGCCGCAATCGTAATCGCGAACTGCCTGTAAAACTGTCCAGAAATGCCCGTCAAAAACGCTGTCGGAACAAACGCTGCACTCAGCACTAACACAATCGCAACAAGCGCGCCCTGAATCTGCGTCATCGAAATTTCCGTCGCCTTGACTGCGTCCAACCCCTTTTGCATATTGCGTTCGACATTCTCCACCACCACGATTGCGTCGTCGACGACAATACCGATGGCAAGCACAAGCCCGAACAACGTCAAATTGTTAATCGTGAATCCGAACGCATACATGACCGCGAACGTTCCAATCAGCGAAACGGGAATCGCGAACAGCGGAATCAACGCCGCCCGCAGGTTCTGCATAAAAAGCAGCACAACCAAAATCACCAAAATCACGGCTTCGAAAATCGTCCTGTAAACCGCATTGATTGATTCGAGCGTGTATTCCGTCGTGTCATAGCCCACAACACAGTCAATCCCGGGCGGGAACGACTTTTTCATTTCCGCGACAGTCGCCTTAATCTGCTTTGCTGATTCAATCGCATTCGTCCCCGGCAACTGGTATGCCGCAAGCGAAACCGACTTCATACCGTTAAGCCGCGCTTCCGTGTCGTAGTTATAGGAACCAAGTTCGACCCGCGCAACGTCTTTGAGCTTTATAATGCGTCCGTCGGGCATAAATTTTACAATGACGTTTTCGAATTCCGACTTAGTTTGCAGACGCCCGCGCGCATTGATTAGCAGCTCGAACGCCGCACCCGTGCGCAGCGGCGGCGCATTCAGACGCCCCGCTGCAACCTGCTTATTCTGCTCCTTAATCGCCGACACCACTTGCGACGGCGACAAATCCAATGCCTCCAACCTGTCGGGTTGCAGCCAAATTCGCATACTGTATTCGCGCACGCCCGAGACCGTAAATTCGCTCACGCCATACACGCGCGAAAGCTTGTCCTGCATCTGCGTTATCGCATAGTTCGACAAATACACCTTGTCGCGCGAGCCGTCCGGAGAAATCAAGTTAAGCGACATAATGAAGTCCGTCGACCTCTTCTTCACCGTCACGCCCAAGTCGCGTATTTCCTGCGGCAACCGCGACGTCGCCTGATTGACGCGGTTCTGAACCAAAACCTGCGCCATATTGATGTCTGTTCCCGTCTCGAAATACACAGATATCGCCCAACTGCCGTTTGCCTGCGCCGAGCTGAACATATAAAGCATATTCTCGATGCCGTTAAGCTGCTGTTCGAGTGGAGAAATCGCCGTGTTTATAATAACCTGCGGCGACGCTCCCGAATACGTTCCGTATACAACCACCGACGGCGGCGCGATGTTCGGATACTGCGTAATCGACAAATTCCAGAACGACACCAGCCCGACCAGCGTGATGACAATCGAAATTACCGTCGCAAAAATCGGCCTGTGTATGAAAAAATGCGAAAAAGTCATATTATTTGCCAGCCTCCTTTATCCCCTTCATCACGGGCGATACTTCCTTTCCAGCAACGGCGCGTTGCAAACCGTTAACAATAACCCTGTCGTCCGCCGTCAGGCCCTCTTCGATAATCTGCATATTGCCCACGCATTCGCCCACGCGCACAATGCGGTATTCAGCCCTATTGTTCTTGTCCACAACATACACAAAGCGGTTTACGAGGTCGGTTCCCACCGCGAGCTCGGGCACAAGCAGACATTCACGCGGCGCGCCGCCGAGCATTTGAATATTCGCAAACATACCCGGAAACAGCCTGCCGTCCTTGTTGTCGATTTCCGCCCTGAGCTCGATACTCGACGACGTAAGCGCATTGTCTACATACGTTATCTTGCCGAAGTGCGACGGTTCTTTCTCGTCCATCAGAGTGATTTTCACGGGCGGGCCCTCGCGCTTTTCCGAACTTATCCGCCCCAAAACGCCGTTTGCCGTATATCTTATAACATCGCGTTCGCTGATTTCAAAATACGCATAAATCGTGTCCTTCGAGACCACCGTCGACATCAGCGTCGAAGCCCCGTCAATGAGGTTTCCCTCGTCCACAAGCCTGCGGCTTACATATCCCGAAATCGGCGACGTGATTTTCGTGAATTCCAAGTTCAGCTCCGCTTCGCGCAACTTCGCTTTCGCACTCATCAAAATTGCCTCCTGCGACATCACTTCGCTTTTTCGCGTTTCCAAAACTTCTTTTGAAACCGCATTAGACACATACAATTCCTCAGCGCGTTTCAGATTGCTCTTTGCAAGCTCTATCTTCGATTCCACTTCGCGCACCGTCGCCTTGTTCGCGTCTACAATCGCCTGAAACGGACGCGCGTCGATTTCAAACAGCACGCTTCCGGCTTTCACATAGTCGCCGTCTTTGAACAGAATCTTTTCCAAATAGCCCGACACGCGCGAGCGAATCTCGACCGATTTCTCGCCTTCCAAGCGCGCCGTATATGCGTCCCAGACTTCAATCATACGCTTTTCGGGCAGCATAACTTCGACTTTGTTGAAGACTTTCTTCTGCACCGCTTCCTGCTTTGCAGGGCACCCGCATAACAACATCGCAGCTGCCGCGACAGCCGCCATAACCCCGACCGATTTATTCGATTTTCTAAACATTTCCATCATATAAAAAAAATTCCGAAAAATTGTTTCATAAAAACTCGGTTCATTCCCGCTACGCGACAAAACGCGCCGCAATCCGACAACTTCCCCGACATTGCCTATACAAAATACACGCAACCTTTAATCAAAATATTCTTCCAACCCCTCAAAAAAAATCAACACTTTTCTGAGCCGCTGGGCGGGTCGTCCCATTGCGATATATTCGAAAGCGCGCGATAGTGCTAATGCATAGACCACCCGAACAACAAAATTAGATTTTAACACGCTCCTACCGTCGCTGAGCTCTTGGCTTCGCCAATTCAACGTGAGTGCGCCTCTGGGGCAAACACAAAAGTTGCGAAGCAAGCTTTTGGGAAGAATAAAACACGAAGTGTTTTACCCGAAGGGCGACCACGTTTTACGTGGGAAGCTTTGCCGATAGGCAAAGAGCCGAGCGAAGCGAGTGCCGAGACATTTGTGAAACAAATGCGAGTTCAAAACAGCGCGGATTTTGCGTAGCAAAACCAAGCGAGCGAGTTCAATTTAATAATCAAAAAAAAGAAGTTCCGAATGGAACTTCTTTCAGCATTATAAAAATAAATTTTGCCCCAGAGGGACGTCCTCGCCCGTTTTTTATTTGAGAGAGGCGGAACGCCACCAATCATAGTGCTCATTTTCAAGCTCCTTGACTGAGGGCATCGGATAAAACAACATTTCGCCGCCGCCGCCGATAAAGAAGCCAGAGCGAATCATTCTATACGGAAATTCGCTTGTCGTGCGCAATAAAACCTTGCTGTTCTTGCCGCCTTTTTGCGAAACCTGAATCAGGCAGTCGCGCATATGGTATTGATTCGCATAGGGCAAAACAGTGATGTCTCCATTGTAAACATCGTCTTCAAGTTCGCCAAGCTTCATATCGCAAAAGGCAATCTTGTCAAAACGCACCAAACGGTCTGACGCAGTAATTTCGCATGCGTATTGTGCGGGATTTAAAATGCTCACAACCCGCGTGCGCGACGGGGCGAGCGTCTGATACATATACGGGTGGATTTTCCGGTCGGGGACAAATTCGCCGCGCGAAAGTTTCAGAGCCTTGCCATCACTCGTGACGACATATAAATTGCCGACGGCCGAAAACGGGACGTGTTCGAGTACCCTGTAAACCGATAAATACACCGACTTGTGCGGCGAGCCGTCCGCGTGCGGCTTGCAAAGTTCTTCGAGCCTGCCTACGGGCAAATAGTCGCTTTTAAATTTCTTGTCCAGCTCGAAAAAAATCGCTTGCGAATAATTGCGCCTCAACGAACCCGTCGCAAAATACGCGCCGAATTCCTTCGGCGATAAATTCGAGGCAATCAACGCTTCGGGCGAGAGCGATAAATACAGATGAGTTTGCATATAGACCTTTCGTCTTTCGTTGTTCTGACGCTTTTTGGCGATTTTTCCACAGGAAGCCCAGCCCCATATCCCGACTCTTCCAACCCAGTCCCCGCAACGCGCGCGCCATGTTGAATAACATGCCACAAACAGAGTCGGAAGAACCGAAAAAAAAGAGCGGAACCACCGCGGAAGGAATCCTCCGTTAACGAGTAGATTATTTTCTTCCTCTCCCGATAAGTCAACCATAAAATACGTTCCAGCCCAACCTCCACAACATAAATACACTTGAAATCGGCGCGCAAAAATCCATTTTAAAAAACTATGGCAGCAAAAGTGTTGAAGTTGATAGTTTCCGACGACGATTTTATAGCCGCAAACCGCGCGCGCGAACTCTTCGAGGAAGAGTCTAAAACCGTCTCCGACGAAATGTCTCTCGAAATCATCGACGCCGCAGCCGGCAAAACCGACGAGGCCGTCGACGCCTGCAAACGCATAGTTTCCGGGGCTGCTACAATGCCGCTTTTCGGCGGCAAAAAAGTCGTATGGGCGCGCAACGTCAATTTTTTGGGCGATTCGCCCGTCTCGAAAAGCGACGCCGTCAAAGAGGCGGTCGCCGATATGGCACAGGCACTCGAAGAAATGTCGGGCGACAACGCCGTTGTCGTAATGAACGCCTCGCCCGTAAACCGCGTCAGTAAAACCCTCAAAACACTCGCCGCAATCGCGGATTTCGAAGACTACAAAACGAAGGATTCCGAAAACGCCTGCACCGACCTGCTAAAAATGGAGGCAAAAAAACTCGGCGTCAGCTTCGAGGGGGCTTCGGCGGAAACCCTTTCGGGAATAGTCGCCAACAATACCCGAATGGCATTGCAGGAACTCAAAAAACTCGCCGTCTACGTCAATTTCGAACGCCCGATTTCCGAGCGCGACGTTATCGAAATGGTTCCGATTTTCGGCGAGGGGGATTTCTTCGGAATGGCAAACGCCTTCTATTCGGGCGACGTAGAAAAGGCATTGGGCGCATTGCGCCGGTATTTTTTCACAAATAAAACCGCATCGGCGCGCCCCATAATAACGGTTTTGCAAAAACAGAATTCCATACTCATACAAATCCGCGCACTCATGGATTCCAAAATTCTGCCGCGCACAACCTCGCCCCAGCCCAAGGGCGCAGTCGCAAACGCGGCTGAAATGTTCGGCGAATTCTACGAGGGCTCGAAACCAAAAACGCCCTACAATCTGTTCACGCAAAACGAGTGGTACGCAGGCTCGAAACTCGCACCAGTCGCCGCCCGTTTCACACTCAAACGGCTAATCGACATTCAGATGAACTTAGTCCGCGCGTTCGAAGACCTCATTTCGCGCCCGGGCAACGACGAACCCATTATGCGCGAGTTTTTCATTCGCTCGCTCTCCGTCAGCCAGTAGCCAGCCTTACTCCAATTTCTCCGCGTCCGCGGGTTGTCCACAACCCACACTCCGGACTTAATAAACCATTTTTTCGGCAAGCTCAAACGCCCTCGAAAAACTGCCGTCATTGGCAATGCCTTTGCCCGCAATTCCGAACGCCGTTCCGTGGTCGGGGCTCACCCTCAAATGCGGCAAATTCATCGACACATTTACAGCATTGTCGAATTCCACCGCTTTAAGCGGTGCGAGAGCCTGGTCGTGATACATCGAAACAATGCAGTCGAATTCGCCCTTCAACACGCGCTCGAAAACCGTGTCCGGCGGCAGCGATACCGACAAATTCGGAAAATCCCCCCGCAGCTTTTCAAGCGCAGGATTTATCAAATCGATCTCCTCCCGCCCGATAAGCCCGTTTTCACCCGCGTGCGGGTTCAGCCCGCAGACGGCAATCCTCGGATTCTCCACACCGCGCAGTTTTTTCGCAAGCTCAGCCGACGCCCCGACGGCCCGCGCAATCTTCGCAAAGTCGAGCAGCTTCGGCACATCTTTTAGCGGGTCGTGCCACGTGACCAAGCTCACAATGAATTTCGTTCCCGCAAAACTCATCACTGGCGTTCCGCCCCAACTGTCGGCGAAAAATTCCGTCTGCCCCTGATATTCGAAGCCGACTTCGCGCATACATTCCTTCGAAATCGGCGCGGTAACGACCGCCGCAAACTTTCCCTCCGTGCAGCCGCGCGCGGCAACCTTCAACGCTTCGAACGCCACCCGCGCCCCTTCCGGACACGGACGCCCCGCAACCGCTTCAAACCCAGCATCGCCGATTGTCAACTTTCCGACCGAGTCGGGCAGGGCACTCAAAAATTTTTCGTGCCCAATCACCACGGCCGAAGACGCCTTCGCCGCGTTCTTGGATACCCACGACGCAATTATCTCCGGCCCGACCCCCGACGGGTCGCCGACCGTTATCGCAATGGGTTTTCTGTCCATACCAAAACTCCGAAAAACAAAAACCGCCCACGAAAATCAGTCGAGGTGGTTGTTGCCGCGCGGGACAATGTAGTGTCGGTTTTCGACAGTGAAAAATTCGAGAAACTTTCTGCCCGCCGCAGTCCGCACATTTCCCGACTCCAAAATTGCGAGCGCATTTTTGCGCGCGGCGGGTGTTGCATAAACCTCGCTGTAAAGCCGCTTTACTTCCGCAATGTCCTCGCGGGGCATCCTGCGGCGGTTCATACCGATGAGATTAAGCCCCCCGACATTGTTGCGGGCATACGCAATCACGAAGGGCGGCACATCCAGACTCGTCGCGGAGTTGCCGCTTATAATCACACCTTCGCCTATTCTCACGCGCTGGTGCACCATAACGCCGCCGCTGATAAACGCGTCGTTGGCCACTTTGACATGACCCGCGCACGCCGAGAAATTCGCCAAAATCACATTGTCTGCCAACACGCAGTCATGGCCGATGTGCGCGCTGGCCATAATCAGACAGTTGCGCCCGACAATCGTCGCCTTGCCTTCAAACGTCGCGCGGTGGATAGTCGCCGATTCGCGCACAACCGAACCGTCTCCGATTTCCGCAAAAGTTTCCAGCGACGCGTCGAAATGCAGATCCTGAGGGTCTCCCGCAACCACAGCGAAAGAGCAAATCCTGCATCCCGTGCCGATACGCGCCCCGCCGCACACCCGCGCGTGGGGTTCTATAACCGAGCCGTCGCCAATGCGTGCCCGCCCCTCGACGAGCGCATACGCGCCGACTTTCACACCGTCGCCCAAGACGGCGTCGGGCGAAACAATCGCAGTGGAATCAATGTTGTTCATTTGCCGCTTCAATCAGGAGTTTGCGTTTAAGTTTTCTGAGGTGGACAATCTTCACGAGCGCGGTGAAAAGAATCCCGAAAAGCGTCGAGGTATATCCCGCCATAAGACTCGCCGTAATTACGCCGAACGTCAGCAGAATAAGACTCGCAACCGTTCCCGCCAGCCCGATGTAAAGCCCAAGGTCGAAAAGGTTGTCTTCGTTTTCCAAAAGTTTCAGTTTAAGCGATGCGCTCGCGCGGGTTCGCCTGATAATGCCGATGCGAATCAGACAGACAACATACACTGTCGATTGCATCACGAAAAACAACGCTATCGCCGCGAGCGTTGCCGAGTCTGTATCTAATGAAAACATATCTTTTTCTCCCACTATATTTGATTTTATTTTGTCGAATGCAATTCTAAATTCAGCGGCGTCCGCATTTTCGATTTTGACTTCAAACGCCGCAGGCTCGAACGCCGCCGAGGCAAACGCCGTGCAAATAAGAGCCGCCAGAACGCAGCGCACCCCCAGAAACGTCGACGCGCGCCCCAAGCGCAAAATCCGCAACGCGCCCGAAACCGCCACTGCAAATCCGAGAACCGTCAGCAGCAGCTTCAACGCCAGAAAGACCTTCGGATTTTCCGCGCATGCAAGCGAAAACGCACTTTTTACCGGCGCGAAAATCTCGTCGAAGAGTTCCGCCGCGGGCGAGTTCTCATAAAGCGGCTTTCCGTTTTCGAGCAGAAACTCCACCGAGCCTTCGCCGTATTCGAGCGCGAACGAAACCGCCCCCGCGCCGCCGCGAGCCGCATTTTCGCGCAAATACCGCGCGCATTTGGGTGCGTCTCCGACCGCAAGCGCGGCGGCAACCACACAGTCTTTCGCGTGCGCGTCGACTTGCCCCGCATACACTTTCGCGAATTCGAAAACATCGTCGGGCGACTTGAACAACTTCAATACCGCCCCGACCGCCGACGCGTCCAAATTCCGCGCCAATGCCAAAACGCCCACCGCACAAAGCTCGTATTCCTGTTGAACCTTAATGTCCTCCAACGCATCTATCTTCGACGAAAGCTCAAACAGAAATTCCTCGCCCAAGTCGCCCGATTGAGCCGCCAGCGAAAGCGTCAAAACCGCCGCGTCAAACGACGCTCCCGCGCTCGACATTGCCGGCGGCAAATTTACCGTCGACAGACCGCGCGTCGAAAGAATTTTTTTCACAATCCTGTTGTTGCTTTGCGAAAGAAATTCCGCCAGCCTGTCGCGCGCCGACCTCGATGCAAGATAGCTAAAAAGCGGCGCACCCGTATTCTTTTTTATTCCCGCCGCCGCGCAAAACGCCGCAAAAAACGGTGAGTCGCCACCGCCGTAACGCCACGACGGATTTTCCGAAAACGCCTTTTGCGCCTCTTTTTCGACTTCTTCCATTCCCGTCGCACACCGTGCCAAAATGAGCGCAGTCGAAACCTGGGCAGAGTCGAGCCTGAATGCTGCCAAATCGGCAAGCGATTTCCCGCCTGCGCCCGCCGCCGCAACAACACACTTGTCCACCGCAACCCAATAAACGGGAATCGCGCACGCGAACAGCGCAACCGCAACCCCCACTACAACAGCCAGCAAATCAAATGCAATTCTAACACCCCTCATTTTTTTATACCCCGACTTTTTATTTTATCCCCGCGCTTCCGTCAATAACAATGTGGCCTTTGTTTATAAAACCGCACACCGCCACAACCACTCAGCACACGCCGCACTCAGCTCACGCACTAATATCAGCTCACCCATTCCGTTTGCACCACACCATTCTTAAAATCCTTATACTTACCCGCTCGCCGCCAATGAAAAAATAAACATTGTTTTATATGAAAAACAAAAAAACGGTTATTTTCAGTCTCAAACGTTTGAGATTGCAATTTTTTTGAAAAAAAATCTTGCTATACTTAAAAACAGGGCGTAACTTGCTAAACGTATAATAAAATTAAACACAGCCAATTCGGACAAACGCTTTTCGTGCTGTGCTTGATGTTATTTTTCGTATTTAATTACAAATCACAGATAAAAAGATATGAATATCCACGAATATCAGGCAAAACAACTGTTTAAGGAATACGGCGTTCCCGTTCAGGACGGCGTCGCCGTTAAGTCCGAGGCAGAATTCGACAACGCTATCGCGCAAATTCAGGGCGACCACGTTGTTGTAAAATCGCAAATCCACGCAGGCGGACGCGGCAAAGGCACGTTTAAGGACGGCTTTCAGGGCGGCGTAAAATTCGTCAAGCGCGAAGACGCGCACGAAACCGCCAAGAAAATGCTCGGCAACACGCTCATCACAAAACAGACGGGCGCGGCGGGCAAAGTAGTCGGCACGGTTTTCTTCGCACAGCCGCAGGACATCAAAAAGGAATACTACCTTTCGATTTTGATGGACAGAGCTTCCAGCAAAATCGCAATCGTCGCTTCGACAGCGGGCGGTATGGATATCGAAAAAGTCGCGGCTGAAACACCCGACCAGATTTTGAAAATGCTCGTCGATCCCGATATCGGCTTGCAGAGCTTTCAGGCGAGCCGCTTGGCATTCTTCTTCGGCTTCGGAATGGATAAGGCACTCAAAAAACAGTTCATAGGCATCATCAAGGGCTTGTATAAACTGTTCGTAGATAAGGATTGCTCGTTGGTCGAAATCAACCCGCTTATCCTCACCGAACAGGGCAACATCGTAGCCTTGGACGCCAAAGTTTCCTTCGACGACAACGGCTTGTTCCGCCACCCCGAAATCGAAGCCTTGCGCGACCCGCACGAAGAAGATCCCAAAGAAATCGAAGCCCACAAATACGGCCTCAATTACATCGCTTTGGACGGCAATATCGCATGTATGGTTAACGGCGCGGGTTTGGCGATGTCGACAATGGACATCATCAAATACTTCGGCGGCAACCCCGCAAACTTCCTCGACGTAGGCGGCAGCGCAAACGAAGAGGCAATCACACAGGCATTCAACATTCTCCTGAAAGACCCGAACGTAAAAGGCATTTTGGTCAATATCTTCGGCGGAATTATGAAGTGCGACGTCATCGCCGCGGGCGTTATCGCCGCAGTCAAAAACGTCGGCTTGAAACTCCCGTTGGTAGTCCGCTTGGAGGGCACAAACGTCGAAACGGGCAGAAAGATGCTCGCCGATAGCGGAATCAAACTCACGACTGCGGATTCTTTGGCGGACGCCGCCGAAAAAATCGTCAAAATCGTCGCGGAAGAAAACAAATAACATTTAACAATATTTGTAAAAATGAGCGTACTTATAAACAAAGACACAAGAGTAGTCGTCAGCGGTATCACGGGTAAGACGGGCGCATTCCACGCCCAGCAGTGCTTGGCATACGGCACAAACATCGTCGCGGGCGTCACCCCGGGCAAGGGCGGAATGATGTTCGAAGACAAAGTTCCCGTATTCAACACAATCGCCGATTCCGTCAGCAAGGAAGGCGCAAACGCGTGCGTGATTTTCGTTCCGCCCGCATTCGCGGCGGACTCGATTTTGGAGTCAATCGACGCCGAAATTCCCCTGATTATCTGCATCACCGAAGGCATTCCCGTCAAGGATATGGCAATCGTAAAGTCGCGCCTTATGCAGAATGGCTGCAAGTCGCGCCTCATCGGGCCGAATTGCCCGGGCGTCATCACCCCCGAAGAATGTAAAATCGGCATTATGCCGGGCTACATTCATAAGAAGGGCAACGTCGGCGTAGTCAGCCGTTCGGGCACTTTGACATACGAAGCCGTGTGGCAGCTCACCCAGCTCGGCTACGGACAGAGCACCGTCATCGGTATCGGCGGCGACCCCATCAACGGCACGAGCCACCTCGACGCCGTCAAGATGTTCAACGACGACCCCGAAACCGAAGCAATCGTTATGATTGGCGAAATCGGCGGCAACGGCGAACAGCTCGCCGCCGAGTGGTTGAAGGCTAATTGCAAAAAGCCCTGCGCCGCATTCATCGCGGGTCGCACAGCCCCCAAAGGCCGCAGAATGGGACACGCCGGCGCAATCGTCTCGGGCAATTCGGGCTCGGCGGAAGACAAAATCAAGGCTCTGCGCGACGCCAATATCGCCGTCGCAGACACTCCTTCCGTCATCGGCGAAACATTGCTCAAACACTGGGGCAAAATGTAAAAGAAAAATTTCTTCTAACTGAAAATATTGGCGGCGTCCTTCGGGACGCCGTTTTTTTGCCACCCACACCACCACACAATACCCTGCAATTCTGCCACACAACGAACAATTGGAACGCTTTGTGACAACAACGCGGAAAAACGCCCCCCCCAAAAAAAAGGTGTTTTTCGTTGATTTTTGCCGAAAAATATTAAAATTTTTCACACAAAATGGAAACTTCCGCAACATACCGCATAGAGCAAAATTTCGGAGACTTTAAAATGCCCGTCGTTATTTTCGACGAGTGCCAAAGCACAAATTCCGAGGCTGCCGACTTGTTGCGTAAAAATGTCCTGCCCGCGCCGTTTGTGGTCGTCGCAAAACGCCAGACAAGGGGCAGGGGCAGATTGGGGCGCAACTGGTTTTCGCGCGAGGGCGCATCGATATGTATGTCGGTCTGCGCCGATTTCGAGGGACTTGCGGCGGACATCATAGAGTCCGCAACGGTTCGTGCGGGTATCGCAGTTTGCGCGGCATTGTCGGAACTTTGCGGAAATAAACTGCTTTTAAAGTGGCCCAACGATATTTATTCACCGCGCGGCGAAAAAATTTCGGGTATGCTCGCCGAACTCGTCCAAGTCGAAAAATCCTATAAAATCGTATTCGGTATCGGCATAAATTATGATTTATCCGATTGTTGCGCCGAAGCGCAAACGGGCTTGACCGTTCCAGCCTCCGACTTGCGCACCCAATTTAACCCACTTAAAAACGGACATTTTCCGACAATAACAACCGCTGCTGCAACTGTCGCAAATTCCGCCTTTAAAGAACTTTGTTCTCGCAATTTAAGCAGCATTGCCGATTTCGAAAAATACGACTTTTTGCGCAATAAAACCGTAAACATTTCAATCGGAAATTCGCAGTTTTCGGGCGTCGCTTGCGGCGTCAACCCAAAGGGAAACCTGCTCGTCCGCCTTGGCAACGGCACAATAAAAACCGTCAATAGCGGCGAGGCGACTTTGCATAACATTGGGTGACTTCATAAAAAACAGGGCGATTTTTTGCTGCCTTTTGACGTAAAAATTAAGTGTTTTTTTACACTTATTTAGAGACTGAAATCTTTTTTATTGACAAAATTTGCAAGAATTTTAAGCTGAAAACTCTATGAAACCGTTTATATATGTATGGACAATATTGGGATTGTTGGCGTCGGTTGCCGTTGCCAACGCCGAAACAAAACTCATAACATATCCCGCGCCTCAGTCGGAAAAAGTCTTTGCCAGCACTTACGAAGTGAGTGTTAACGGCAAAAAGCTGGATATTTATAAAGCGTTGTCGCCCAAGTTTATGGGTGGAGAATATTACTTCTGCTACTTCGATTTCGAGGGCGAAGTAAACGTGAAAGTCAAATCGACAGTCAAGTTTACAAAGCGCATTGGCTACACTTGCACACCCGCGCAACAGGCAGCCGCCGACAAGATTTATGTAGGCGAGCTTTTCCCCGACATCTTTAAAAATGTCAAAAAGGAAAAGCACCAGATGTCGTTTACCGCCGATAAGCCATTCAAAGCCATAGTCATACGCACTGAGCGCGAAATGCCTCTCGTGATTTTCGGCAATCCGATTGAAAAGGACGTTCCCAAAGCCGACGACAAAAATGTTGTCTACTTCGGCCCCGGGGTTCATTATTTGGACAGAGGCGTATCGTTGAAGCCGAATCAGACGCTTTATATTGCTGGTGGTGCGGTTGTTAAGGGTAGCGTTTCCACAAGCGGCGACAACATTACCGTTCGCGGGCGCGGTATAATTTCAATCGATAACAGAGCGCGTTATTCGAGCGGTTGTGTCAATTTCAACAACGGCAAAAACCTTAAAATTGAGGGAGTTATAATTAAAGACCCCACAAGCTGGACGCTCGTTTTCCGCAACTGCGAAAATGTTGTCATTGACAATGTTAAAATCTGCGCGGGCAGAATGATTAACGACGACGCCATTGACATTTGCAACACTTCGAATGTAACAATCACCGACACTTTTGCGCGCGCCGAAGACGATATTATTGCAATTAAGGGGATTTACAAAAGCGGAAAGCGTCTTGGGCTCAAACTTAACGCGGATTTGGAAAGCCGTAACAACAACTTGCCCTGCAATAACATAGTAATTGATAACTGCATTTTCTGGACTGATTCCGCGAACACGTTCCGCATTGGTTACGAATGTTACGCGCCCGAATTCAAGGGCTTGAAATGCACGAATTTGTATGTGCCGTTTTACTCCGACCGCCCGTCGAAGTTTGAAGACTACTGGGTTAGAGCGGTTTTCCTCTTGCAGCCTGTCGAGGGTATGACGATTTCGGATATGCATTTTGAAAATGTAGTTGTGCGTTCCAACGGCTCGGACAAGCACCTGATTTTCGCCGAACCCCGCATTCTCGCTTATGGCGCGGTTCGCGAAAAGGGCGCGGCAGGCGAATACGGTAAAATCGAAAACTGCTCTTTCAAGAACATCAAAGTTGTCGGCAAAAAAGGCTCTTTCAAGGGCGCGATTTTCGCCCGCGGCAGGGATGCCGACCACAAAGTCAAGAACATCAAGATTGAGAACATTGAGTATTTCGGCAATCCCATTACCGAAAAATCGCCCAATGTCCACATCGGCGAATTCACCGACTCAATTTCCATCAAATAACGAAGGAAACCCCTCGACGGAATACGGGGGTTTTTTATATGTTCCGAAAGAGGCGCGGGATTAGCTTTCAGCTAATTCCCCGCTTTACTTTTTTTTTGTTAAAGTTGTGTAAAAAGCTGCCATTACGGATTACGCGTTCGCAAATTGAATTGTGGCGTATATCGCAATAGCCACAAGAGAATCCATTATAAACCGCGTTTCCTCCGCTGGCGGGTTTTCGTAGCTTGGTAAGCGGCGCGGGATTAGCTTTCAGCTAATCCCCCGCTTTATTTTTTTGTTAAAGTTGTGTAAATAGCTTACCCTACGGATTACGCGGACTCGTAATAATTTCGTGCTTCCCCTGCTGGTGGGCTTCCATAGTTTGGAAAGCGGCGGCGAATTGCCTATTGCAATCCGCCGCCGCTTTCAAATTTATAAAAACCCCGCTATTGGCAGCCCGCCCGGCGGGACGGCCTTGCCCGTTTTTTTTTAGAAGTTTTCGTTTTCTTCGTCGTCAATGGGGCTATCGAAGTCGTCGAGGTCGTCGTCATCGATATCGTCGTCTTCTTCGTCCCACTTCATTGTATCGTCTTCGGCGAGCTCTTCTTCGGCAATATCCTCGATTTCGTCGTAATTTTCCTCTTCCTGTTTTTTCTTGGGGTCGTCTTCGTCGAGGTCGTCGAGCGAGTAGCCAGCGGGGACATATTCGAGAATGTCGAGGATTTCAAGGAAGACGTGTATTGCGCGTCCGTCCATGTAGTCGTTCGAATATTTTTCGCGGATTTGCTCTTCGAGATCCTCAATTTCGACGTCCTGCTCGAAATGGAAGGTATCGTTTAACATTTTGACCTGCATTTTTGTGATGTGGTCGAGAAATTCGGCGTAGGGGGAACGTTCTTCGTCGAGTGTATCCGGGAGTAGGAAAAGCTGCTGTTCTTCGGCTTCGAAGACACTTTCGTTGCTGCGGACGAGTTTTATGCCGTCTTTGCCGATGCGCGAATCTATGGAAAATGTGATGAAAGCTTTTTCGACGATTGAGTCGTCGAGACCGTAGGGGCGCAGGGATTCGAGCGTATCGAGAATGTATGTGGCTTGGCGGGGATCGATGACGCTGAGTCCGTCGATGTCCCAATTAACGTTGTCGCTGGTTTCTGTTACCCACCAATTCAGGTCTTTGCCGAGTCTTACTTTGCACCAGTTGAGTTTGATTGAAGTTTTTGCCATAAATTTTTAGGAGTGTTTGTATATAAATAGCGCGGGGTTCTTCAAGCTTTTTTTATGCGTTGTTTTTTGCGCGAAGAGAGCAAAATTTTTACCGCGCCGGCGAGTGTGAAGGCGGCGCAAACCCACACAAACCAATCGCCGTAACGGACATAGAAGGAGGAGTCGGAGTCGAAATTTTTGTATGTGATTACGTCGACAAAGCCGCAGCCGCGGAAGTATATGGAGTTGTCGGAATCGAGCATCGGGGCGGGGCGGCGCGGAGCGAGTGTGCGGGAATCGAGCGTTTTGCCGAACTCGTTCTTTATGACCATTGCGCGTTCGGGCCTGCCGTTTTCGGCGTTCCAAGTTTTGCCGTCGGCGGTTGAAATTGTGGTGCAGGGCAGCATTCTGCCGTATTGGTCGAAGACGGTGCTGAGCCCGTTGTTTGAGGAGCGCAACAGGACTTTGCGTGTTGCCGCCGCCTGCAATGCCGAATGCGAGGCGTGCTGCCACGCGCCCGCCTCGCGTCCATACCAGGAATCGTTTGTGCAGACAAAGAGCATATCCGCGCCGTTTTTTGCCATTGAGCGTCCGAGTTCGGGGAAGACGTCTTCGTAGCAAATCATCGTGCCGATTTTATAGGTTTTGCCGTTGATTTCGGCGGGGAACGGGGTGTCGGTGTCGCCGCGTTTCATATTACCGACGGGGACAACTTTGCCGAGGAACGAGAACGGGGCTGGGACGTATTCTCCGAAGGGGACGAGGTGTTTTTTTGCGTAGCCGTGCGGCGCGAAACCCGATTTTTCGGATACGAAGAATGCGCCGTTTTGGGCGGTGTCGGTTTGGGTATCGTATGTTAGTGCGCCGATTAGAAGCGGGGTGTTGGCGCGGCGGGCGGCGTCTTCAATCCACGCCTTCATTTGCGGGAAATTGACGGGGTAGCGCGGCGGTGTAGCCGCCTCGGGCCACAGGATTACGTCGGTGTCGTTTTTGGAGAGTTCTTGTGTGAGGGCGGAGATTGTTTGGAGATTTTGGGTGGCGAGGGCGTCGTTCCACTTCAATATTCCCGCAAAGTCGGTTTGCACCAGCCCCGCGCGGAACTCGGTGCGTTCGTTTTCGGCGCGAGGGAGATTGGCGATGTATGTCCAGACACCCGAAAGTATCAGCAGAAGCGCGACGTAAAACTCGGGCGTGAAGCGGTTCTGCTTTGCGGCGTTTTGCGCGGCAAACTTGGCGCGTTGGAGTTTGTAGAGGCGGCAGACATATTCGGCGGTCGCCAGATTGAAAAATATCAGCGAGAATGAAACAAACCATACCCCGCCCCAGCTCGCGCTCTGGATTACGGCTGTGCGCGTCCACTGCGAATTCGCCAGCAAAAGCCATGGGAAGCCCGTCATTATCCAGCTTCTGAGCCACTCTAAAAGCGTCCACACGCTCGCGATTGCAAGGTAGTTGACGAGGCGCGAAAGGGCGTCTTCGTCGGAGCGCGGCAGCATTTTCGGCAGTAGCGCGAACCACGGGAATATGAACCCCGCGCTGATTATCAGCGGCAGAACCGCAACCGCCGCGTAGCCTGCCGGCGGGTAGACGTGGCGCAGCCAAGCCAGAATCCAGACCCACGCCGCGTATGTGCCGACGAATGCCGAAATCAGGTAAACGCGTTTGATAGGCGATTTTTTGCGGGGCTGTGCGGAATGGGCGGGTGCATGCTGAAAAGTTGTCGCGCAGGGGGTGGAAGCGGTGTCTATATTTGCGCAAGGAGCTTTGAGCGTTGCGGCGGAAAGTGGCGTTTTGGCGAAGTCGGGGCGCGGTCGGCGCGCGGGATCGGGCTGTTTTCGTGTTTCGACAAACAAAAGTTTACACGCGACGACTGCGGGAATTGCGAAGACGTATGCGAACTCGGCGACGCCGTAAGGCTCGAATGCCGCGGCGTAGAGCGCACACGAAACGGCGACGGACACCGCCGCCGCCGCGCATTTAAGCTTTGTGGAGTCTATCGCCATTTACCGAGTCCGAGCGGGGTTTACCATTTTTCGAGCTTCCAGCCTTCGTCCCTGATGAGGGATTCCGCCTTCTTGAATTTGAGCTCGCGGGTTTCGCCGTTTTTGGAGATTACGACGGTGTCGTTGCGCCCGATTTTGGGAAGCTCGATTTCGGGAATTTTAAGCTCGATTTCCTTTTCGGGCTTGGCGTCCTTGCCCGCGACGAGCGTTTTTTCGGTCTCGGGAGTGTGGGAGATCAGGCGCGTTTCCTTTGCCTGCATTTTTTCAATCATAGCCTGCAAGACCTCCAAGCTCGACGCGCTGCGGAACAATCCGATGAGAACGTCGTTGCGGATTTTGCCGATGAGGGACTCGAAGAATTTGAACGCCTCGCTCTTGTATTCGTTGAGGGGGTCTTTTTGTCCGTAGCCGCGCAGGCCGATACTGCGGCGGAGATCCTCCATTTCGGTGAGGTGGTCCTGCCAGTTTTTGTCGATTGAATGAAGCACGACGAACCGCTCTATTGCAACGAGCGCGTTGGGGTCTTCGACCTCTTCGCGGATTTTGTAGACCTCGCCGAGTTCGGACATAATGATATCGCGGATTTCCTCGGGCTTTTTGCCTTCGAGCTGCTCGGGGATTATCGCCATGGGAATGCGGCTTGTAATCCAGCTGCAAAGCTGCTGCAAGTCGCCCTTTTCGGGGAAGCCCGAAGCGGGAGTGATGTTGGCTATACGCTCGTCAAGTTCGTCCATAATGAAGTCGAAGACGAGTTTGCGGGGGGTATCGGAGTAAATTGCCTCGTTGCGCAAGCCGTAGATGATTTCGCGCTGTTTATTGAGGACGTCGTCGAACTGCAAGAGGCGTTTGCGCATCGAGTAGTTCTGGCTTTCGACGGTCTTTTGCGCACGCTCTATTGAGCGGTTGAGCAGCGGGTGGTCGAGCGGCGCGCCCTCCTGAAATGTGTTATTGAGGATTCGCGCGAGAGGCCCGCTGCCGAAGATTCGCAGGAGGTCGTCTTCGAGCGAGACGAGGAATTTGGAAAGTCCGTTATCGCCCTGACGCGCGCAGCGGCCGCGCAGCTGGCGGTCTATACGGCGCGACTCGTGGCGTTCCGTTCCCAGAACGTAGAGCCCGCCGAGTTCGTTGACGCCCTCGCCGAGTTTGATGTCGGTTCCGCGCCCCGCCATATTCGTGGCGATTGTAACCGCGCCCATTTGTCCAGCCTGCGCGACTATTTCCGCCTCCTGTTGGTGGTGTTTTGCGTTCAAAACCGTATGCGGAATGTTTTTGCGTTTGAGCATTCGGCTGAGGACTTCCGAAGCCTCGACCGACGCTGTGCCCACAAGCACGGGCTGTCCGCGCAAATGCGCCGCCTCGATTTCGGCGATTGCGGCGTTGTATTTTTCGCGCCGCGTTTTATAGATGACGTCGTTTTTGTCGATTCGGCGGCAGGGCTTGTTTGTGGGAATCGCCATTACGTTGAGCCCGTAGATATCGTGGAACTCCTGCGCTTCGGTTTCCGCCGTGCCCGTCATACCCGCGAGTTTTTCGTAGAGGCGGAAATAGTTTTGGATTGTGATTGTAGCGTAGGTCTTGGTTTCCTTCTCGATTTTTACGCCCTCTTTCGCCTCGACCGCCTGATGGAGCCCTTCGCTCCAACGGCGTCCGTACATTATGCGCCCCGTGTTGGGGTCGACGATGTGCACTTTGCCGTCCTGAACGACGTATTCGATGTCCTTTTCGTAAATCGAGTAGGCGCGCAGGAGTTGGCTGAGGCAATGGATATGCTCCGAAAGCGCGATGAATTTGTCCTCCGCCGCCATTTTCTTCTGCTGCTTTTGTTGCGGCGTAAGGGCGGCATCGGCGTCGATTTCCATAAAGATTGTTGGCAGGTCGGGCAGGACGAACGCGTCGGGATTTTCGGGGTGGACGGCGTTGCGTCCGCGCTCGGTGAGGTCGCTTGTGTGCTGTTTTTCGTCGATGACGTAATAGAGCTGCTCGGTGAACTTGAAGCGGTCGACTTTGCGGAAGTCCGCAGCCATTTCCATATCGATTTTATCGAGCTTTTTGCGCAGGTCGGCGTCTTCCATAAGCTGGCGCAGAATGCGGTTTTTGGGCGAGCCGAGTTTTACCTGCCACATCTTGATTATTGTGGACTCGTCGACGGAGTGTGCTTCGTGCGCCTGTTTGACCTCGTTGATGAGTTTGTTGCAGAACTGGTTTTGCAGCTTGACGACTTTTTCGACGAGCGGTTTGAGCTCGTTGAAAGGCTCTTCGCGCTCTTCCTGAACGGGGCCCGAGATGATTAGCGGGGTGCGGGCTTCGTCGATGAGGATTGAGTCGACTTCGTCGACTATGCAATAGTAATGGGGGCGTTGGACTTGCGCCTCCGCGCTCGACGCCATACCGTTGTCGCGCAGGTAGTCGAAGCCGAATTCGCTCGCCGTGCCGTAGGTGATGTCGGCTTTGTATGCCTCGGCTTTTTCCGCCATATCCTGCATATTGTAAATCCACGAAACGGATATGCCAAGGAAGTTGTAGAGGTAGCCCATCCACTCGGAGTCGCGGCGGGCGAGGTATTCGTTGACTGTGACCAAGTGGCAGCCCTTGCCCGTGAGTGCGTTGAGGTAGAGGGGCAGGGTTGCGACGAGTGTTTTACCCTCGCCCGTTGCCATTTCGGCAATCATATTTTGGTGGAGTGCCATACCGCCGATTAGCTGGACATCGTAATGCACCATTTGCCACTCGATTTCGTGTCCGCAGACGGTGACCTTTTTGCCGCACAGGCGGCGGGCGGCGTTTTTGACGGTGGCGAACGCCTCGGGCAGGAGCTGGTCGAGCGTTTCGCCCTTTGCAAGGCGCGCTTTGAATTCGTCGGTCTTCGCCCGAAGCTGCTCGTCGGTCAGCGACTGGTATTGCTGTTCGAGTTCGTTGATTTTTGCGATTATCGGGCGAGCCTTTTTATAGAATTTTTTGTAATGGCTGCCTGCGAAGAGTTTTATTATTTGTGCTAACATTTTTTGCTTTCTTTAAATTTTTTGTTTTCGGTTTGTTGCGGCGTTTTTTTTTGTTTTTTATTATTTTATGCCGCGTTTATTGTATGGTTGGAGTCGGGGGCGGTTTGGTGTGTTTTACACTGCCTTAGACCGCGTTTTTATTTTGTGGGTCCCCAACGAGCCGAAAACGGGTAGAAAATTATCAGCGATTTCCCCACGACCGCGCGTTCGGGGACGCTGCCCCAATAGCGGCTGTCGAGGCTGTTGGCGGAATTGTCGCCCATTGCCCAATACGATTTTTCGGGGACTGTGATTTTTGCGCCGCCCGACATCGAGCCGTCCGCGACGTATCCGCAATATCCGCCCTCCTTTTTTGCGTTCTTTTCGAATGCGGGCGAACCCGCTGCGGGCTTGCCGTTTCTTAGAAGTGTGGTGTTTTCGACTTGCAGGGTATCGCCGCCTTCGCCCGCGATACGCTTTATGTAATAGCGGTCGTCGGGTATGCCGCCGTTTAGGCGGGTGAGGCCGTCGCAATATTTTGTCAGGAATACGAACGGCTCGCCCACTTTCGGCTTTCGGAAATTGTATGTGAAGCGGTCGACGAATAGCATATCGCCGCCGAGCAAATCGAAGTTCAGCATTGTCTGGTTTTTGCCGAACTTGCCGAGGCGCAGGTAGAATTTATCGGCGTTGCGCACGATGTCGCCCGAATTGTATTTCGCCTTGAAATACTCGGGGAGGGTGGAGGCGTTCGGCACGGGGAACGCCTTCAAAATTACGTCGTCTATCGGAAACTCCTGAGGGAGGGTGATGTTTTGGATTTTTCCGCCCTGCAATAATGAATATTTATGCGCCTTGGTGGGGATTATGAAAAAGTCGCGCGCGCCGACCTCCTCGAACGCGAAAAGTCCGCCGCGCGGCGTTGCGTATTCGGGGTTGTTTATTTCTATGAACAAGTCGCCGTCCGACTCGGCTTTGAGCGAATAGTTTGTTGCGGCGTTGAATATGCGCCGCAGGATTTTTTTGTAGGGCTTGGGGGCGTTTTCTTCGTCGGTGTATACCTCCGAAGTCATTCCGTAGAAGCTCGGATACATCGAGTTTGTCGGAATTTTAAACGGCTGCAAAAAGAAGCTGCGTATGCCCAATGCCACGATTCCTGCGACTACTACCATATCGACGTAATCCGCCCACGCCGTCAGCGGGTATATTTTACCGCCGCAACGGCGCATCAGCGGTTCGAGGTTACGCTCCAACTCGTCGTATGTCTTAGAATCGGACTTACCGTCGGCAATGAGCTCTTCTAGCTTGTCGATATAGGCGAGCATTTCGCGCCCGTCGACGTCTGCGAGGAGGTCTTTGCGGTAGTTGTAGACCTTGTAGGCTGTCGAAAGCAGGTCTTTTGCCTTCTTTTTCTGTCCCTTGAAAAATAGCATTTTACGTGTTCGATTTTAGGACGTTGACGAATGCCTCTTGGGGAATCGAAACTTTGCCGATTTGTTTCATTCGCTTTTTGCCCTCTTTTTGTTTTTCGAGAAGTTTTTTCTTGCGGGTGATGTCGCCGCCGTAGCACTTTGCGGTGACGTCCTTGCGGAACGAGCCGATTGTCTCCCTCGCGATGATTTTGCCGCCGACTGCCGCCTGTATTGCAATCTTGAACATTTGTCTCGGCAGAATGTCTTTGAGTTTGGCGCACAGGGCGCGCCCCTTGCTTTCGCATTTGTCGGCGTGGACGATTGACGCGAACGCGTCGATATGCTCGCCGTTTACCAAGATGTCCAAGCGCACGAGTTTCGACTCGGCGTAGCCGTTCATTTCGTAGTCCAGACTGCCGTAGCCGCGCGTTATGCTTTTGAGTCTGTCGTTGAAATCGATGAGGATTTCGTTTAGCGGCAGCGAGCATACGAGCATTACACGGGTGTCGTCGATTGAATCGGTGCGCTCGCAGAAGCCGCGTTTTTCGGCGACGAGCGCGAGCATATCGCCGATTGAATCCGTCGGAATCAAAATGCTTGCCGTTATCATCGGCTCGTAGATTGCCTTGATTAGCGACGGGTCGGGCAATTTGCAGGGGTTGTCGACTTCGATATGTGTGCCGTCGGTTAGGTCGAGTTTATAGACGACGCTCGGGTAGGTCGAGATTATGTCGAGGTCGTATTCCCTGCGCAGGCGTTCCTGCACGATTTCCATATGCAGCAAGCCCAAAAAGCCGCAGCGGAAGCCGAAGCCGAGCGCGACTGACGTTTCCGCCTGATATGTCAATGCGGCGTCGTTTAAGTGCAGTTTTGCTATGGAAACTTTGAGTTTTTCGTAATCCGACGTGTCGACGGGGTAGATGCCCGAGAACACCATTGGCTTTACCTCCTTATATCCCGGAAGCATATCTTTTGCGGGGGCGGACGAGTGTGTGATGGTGTCGCCGATTGTGATGTCGGAGATTTCCTTCACGTTGGAGACTATATAGCCCGTGCAGCCCGCGTCGAGCGTGGTTTCCACCGTCATTGTCGGGGTGAAGCGGCCGACCTCCTTGATTGTGGTCTTGCGCCCCGTGCCCATAAACTCGATTTCGTCGCCCGCGCGCAATGTGCCCGAAAAATTTCTGACATAGCAGATTACGCCCTTGTAGCTGTCGAAGACGCAATCGAATATCAATGCGCGTGTGGCTGGATAATCGGAATGTTTGGGCTGCGGAATGCGTTTTATGACTGCCGCAAGAATTTCGTCTATGCCTATGCCGCTTTTGCCGCTTGCCAAGATTGCGTCCTCGGCGGGGATTGCGAGCAAGTCTTCGATTTGTTTTTTGCAGACGTCGGGTTGTGCGCTGGGCAAATCCACTTTATTTATGACGGGGATTATTTCCAGACCCTGAGCTACTGCAAGATGGGCGTTTGCAACCGTCTGAGCCTCTACGCCCTGCGCTGCATCTATCAGCAGCAATGCGCCCTCGCACGCGGCCAGCGAGCGCGAAACTTCGTAGGAAAAGTCGACGTGTCCGGGGGTGTCGATGAGGTTTAGCAGGTATTTTTCGCCCTCGAACTCGTAATTCATCGACACCGGGTGGGACTTGATTGTTATGCCGCGTTCGCGCTCCAAGTCCATTGAATCCAAGAGTTGGTCTTGCATATCGCGTTTTTGGATTGTGTGTGTGCGTTCGAGCAATCTGTCCGACAATGTTGTTTTGCCGTGGTCGACGTGGGCGATTATGCAGAAATTTCTGATGTTTTTGATTTCTTCCATTAACTAACTCTCATTATATATACGTTCAATCCCTCTCATTATTCAGAGGTGTTGACTCCACGCAAGCCTTTTCTTTGCTAAAACGGGCGAGGGCGTGCGCCTTCGTTGCGAATAATTTTATTTTTTACGGAAACATTCCACATTCGTGGAATGTTTTTTGTATTTAGATTCGCAACGGAGGCGCACTCACGGCTAAAAGACGGTTTTATTTCGGACTTGCGACCAATCGGTCGCCGACGCCTCATAAAACGCGAATCCTGCCTCGAGCCTCGCCCGTTTTAGCCAGCACCCACGGTTATTCTAATCCGAAGAAATAATGCAAACGAAAGAGAGTAAAAAAAAGATTTTCCGAATGGGAAGATTTTATAGTTTCGAAAGAGACGCGGATTACTTCGTAATATCTGCTTTATCTCTCATTAAAGAAAAGCGGAACGAAGTTAAGCTTTTCCATTATTTTTCGGATTAGGGTAAACGTGTGAGCCGAAAAAACGCGCGAGGCGCGTGCCATAAAATCGCGGCTTTGCGAGCCGTAGCGTACTAAACGTACGTGAGGCGAAGCGAAACCGATTTTTGGCCGTGAGAGCGCCTCTTAATCGAATCTAAAAAATCAAAAAGCGTTCTTCGAATGAAGAACGCTCTGGTATAAATTAAATAAATTCGATTAAGAGGCGCACGCCATCGCGCGTTTTTTTAATTGCGTGAAAATTTTGTCGATACACAGCATATGAAAAGGTTCGTATGTTTCTTGGTAGCGTTTGCCGTTTGCGGTATGCCGCTATTTTCGCAAAACAAAAATTTTAACAAAGGAAATATTATGAAATTCGAGCTAAAACCCCTCCCGTATGCGCACACTGCGCTTGAACCGTGGATTGACGCAACGACCGTCGCGCTTCACCACGATAAGCATCAGGCCACGTATGTCAACAATCTCAACAATGCTCTTGCGAAAGTGCCCGACTTCGAATTCGACGGAGGGCTTATCGGGCTTATCCGCAATCTTTCGAAAGTTCCCGAAAGTGTTGCGGTTGCCGTCAAGAACAATGCGGGAGGGGTTTTCAACCACGAATTTTACTGGGGCGGGCTTTCGGGCGAAGCGTCGGTTGCCTCGCGCGACTTTGCCGAGGCGATAGAGCGGACGTTCGGATCTATGGAGAATTTCAGGCGCGATTTTTCCGAGCGCGGCGCGGCGGTTTTCGGCAGTGGCTATGTCTGGCTTTGCGCCGACCGCAAGGGAAATCTGCGGATTTTGACGAGCGCAAATCAGGACAATCCGATGTCGGACGCCGAGCTCGCCAAGGTTTGGGTGCCGATTTTCTGCGTGGACGTTTGGGAGCATTCATACTACTTGAAGTATCAGAATGTGCGCGCCGAATATTTGAAGAACATTTGGAACATTGTCGACTGGGAAAAGGTAAGCGAGCGTTTCGAGCGCGTTGTTGCAGGCGGCGATGTTTTAATGTAGAAATCATGGAAAGTGAGTGTGTATTATGAAATGTAATTTTATATCTGGGGCAATCATTGCGCTTCTTGGGCTTGTATGTGTGGTGTATCCGATAATGGCGTCGGAATTTGTCGAGGCGATTTTGGCAGTCTCGCTCTTTATCGGCGCGGTTTTGACGTTTCTGCGCGTGTTTTCGGTGTCGGGTTTTTTCAACGGGCTGTTCCTGCTGGCGTCGAGTTTTATCTGCGGCATTGCGGGGTGGTGCATTTTGGCGAATCCCGCGGAATTGCTCTTTATGATAACGTCGGTTTTGGGGATTCTCTTTCTGATTGAAGGCGTTGCGATTCTGGTTTTCTGGCGCAAGCGGCGCGGCGAAAAATCGAACTCGGCGATAATGCTTTTGAACGGGTTCTTATCGGTGATTTTGGGGATTTTAGTTGTGGCGAATGCGGACGTCGGCTTCTGGTTTGTCGGAATGCTTGCGGGCGTCGACCTGCTATTCTCGGGACTTGCGCTTATGACGTCGTGTTGCGGCTGCGCTTGCGGTGCGGGCGAAGGGAAAGACGGCAGGTGATTTTTCGGGATTGTCGCGCGCCGAGAATTGTTTTGGGGTCGGAAAGTTTGTGTTGATTTTGCGCCGTCTTCGGCGCAAAATCGCGCAATGCAAAATAGTATAGACTACGATTTTGAAAATGCCGAAAAATTCCTCTACGAGCTTCGCAATGCGGGCTCGAAGTTTTCGCTCGACCGCATAAAAGCGTTGTGCGCGGCGTTGGGGAATCCGCAGAACGCGTATCCCGAAATCCACGTTGCGGGCACAAACGGGAAGGGGTCGGTCTGCGCGTTGCTGGAATCGGTTTTGCGGGCGTCGGGGCTGAAAGTCGGGCTGTTTACGTCGCCGCATCTGACGTATTTGGGCGAACGCGTGCAAGTCGGCAGAGTGCCGATTCCCAAGCCCGAGCTTTTGCGGCTTGTCGGGCGCGTGCGCAGTGTGTGCGACGCGGTTTTCGACGCGTCGGACATCGACAATTATCCGTCGTTTTTCGAGTTTATGACGGCGGTTTGTTTTGTGTATTTTGCCGAGATGAAAGTCGATGTCGCGGTGGTGGAAGTCGGGCTTGGCGGGCGTCTTGACTCGACGAACATAATCGCGCCCGCGTGCTGTGTTATAACGTCGATAGGGCTTGACCACACCGACTATTTGGGCGAGACTCTCGAAAAAATCGCGTTCGAAAAGGCCGGCATTATAAAGGAATCCGTGCCCGTGGTTGCGGGTTTTTTGCCCGACGCGGCCATATCGGTCGTGCGCGAGAAGGCGGAGGAAAAATCCGCGCCGCTCTACGAAGTTTCGGACTTTTTCGGCGAAGGCAATATGCCCGAATGCGCGCTCGCGGGACGGTATCAGCGCAGGAATGCGGCGGTGGCGAAATTGTGTTTGAAGGTGCTAAAAGGGCTCGGCGGAATTTTCTCGGGTATTGACGAAGCCTCCATAAATGAGGGTTTTGTGCGGGTTCAATGGGCTGCGCGCTGGCAGGAAATTGCGCTTAAAAACGGCGCGACGCTGATTTTGGACGCCTCGCACAACCCCGAAGGGGCGCGGGCTTTGGACGAAAATCTGGCGGACTTGCTCGCGAAGTCGGGCGGTAAAAAGCCCGTAATTTGCGTCGGCGTTTTGGGGCGCGAACGCGCGAGCGCATTGCTGAAAGTTGTGCGTAAATACGCGGCGCGCGTTGTTCTGCTTGTTCCGAATCAGCCGCGGGCTCTCGGTTTTGAAGAGCTTGAAGAGCTGCTCGGCGGCGGTGTGCCCGCGGTGCGCGCTCGCGTGGGCGAAGTGTTTTGCCGCGGCGGGTGCGCCCTTGTGGGGGCTGGGGAAGTCGTTGTTTCGACAGGTTCGATATATCTTGCGGGCGAAGTGCTTGCGGCGTTGCGCGGCGGCGCGGGAGACGGGCTTTCGGACGTGATTTGAATGTTTCGGCGTCAGGCGTCGAAATTGTCGTCAAAAAAATGTTGCAATCGCTTTTGTTAAACGTAAAGTTCCGTTCAGATGCCGCATTGTTTCGGCGTCGCGAATTTTAATAACAAAACCGATATGACTAACTATATGCTACCCCAAATGGCGGCGGATTTGCCGCAGTTGAACCCGACGTTTTGGCTCGTGCCGTTGGCGTCCCTTACCGCGCTGTTTTTTGCGTATTACTTCTACGTCTCGATGAAAAAGATGGACGAAGGAACGGACATTATGCGCAAGATTGCCCGCCACGTCCGCGAGGGTGCGTTGGCTTATTTGTGCCAGCAATACAAGATTGTGACAGCGGTGTTTGCGGCGTTGTTTTTGTTTTTTGCGTTTCTGGCGTATGGGCTGGGCGTTCAAAACGGATGGGTTCCGTTCGCGTTCATAACGGGCGGTTTCTTCTCGGGGTTGGCTGGGTTCTTCGGTATGAAGACCGCGACTTATGCGTCGAGCAGGGCGGCGTTTGCGGCAAAAAAGTCGCTCGATAGCGGGCTTCAAGTGGCGTTCCGTTCGGGTGCGGTCATGGGGCTTGTTGTTGTGGGGCTCGCGCTTTTGGATATTTCGATTTGGTTTTTTGTGCTCAACATATTCATCGAGGGCGCGAATAAAATGGTCGTGATTACCACCACGATGCTGACGTTCGGTATGGGGGCTAGTTTGCAGGCTTTGTTTGCGCGTGTAGGCGGCGGCATTTTCACGAAGGCTGCCGATGTTGGCGCGGACTTGGTGGGCAAGGTCGAAGCGGGCATTCCGGAAGACGACCCCCGCAACCCCGCCACGATTGCCGACAACGTAGGCGACAATGTTGGCGACGTCGCGGGTATGGGCGCGGACCTGTATGAATCTTACTGCGGCTCGATTTTGGCGACGGCTGCGCTTGGCGCGGCGGCTTATACGGCAGACGCGGCGGTTCAGATTAAGGCGGTGCTCGCGCCGATGATTATCGGGGCTATCGGCGTGGTGCTTTCGATTGTCGGCATTTATTTTGTGCGTGTGCGCCCGGGGGCGGACAGCCGACAGCTTTTGGGCGCGCTCGGCAAGGGCGTGAATGTGAGCTCGGTTCTGATTACGATAGTATCGGCGGTAATTTTGAAGCTGCTGGGTATGCCCAACTGGCTCGGAAACTGGGGCTCGATTGTAGTCGGGCTGCTCACGGGCGTATTCGTAGGCAAGATTACGGAGTATTTCACGTCGGAGGCGTTTAATCCGACAAAACACATTGCCTCCCAAGCAAAGACAGGGCCTGCAACCGTCATCATTGCGGGTATCGGCACGGGTATGGTTTCGACGTTCTATCCCGTTATGGCGATTGTAGTCGGCACGGCGTTTGCGTATATGTTCTCGGCGGGCGGAGACATCAACAACATCAACGGAGGCCTTTACGGTATTGGCATTGCAGCCGTCGGCATGCTTTCGACGCTCGGCATTACGCTTGCTACCGACGCCTACGGGCCAATTGCCGACAACGCGGGCGGCAACGCCGAAATGTCGGGTCTGGGCAGCGAGGTGCGCCGCCGCACCGATATGCTCGATTCGCTCGGCAACACTACCGCCGCGACTGGCAAGGGGTTCGCGATTGGCTCGGCAGCGTTGACTGCGCTCGCTCTGCTTGCCTCGTATGTCGAAGAGCTTAGAATAGGGCTTATCCACGCCTCGCAAAGCGGCAATATGACCGACACCGCGGCGCGGACGCTCGCGGAATTTGCGGAAATCGGGGGCGTCGAAAAGGCTTCGCTCGTCGATTTTATGACTGTCTACGGCGTCAATTTGATGAACCCGAAAGTGCTGCTCGGCATATTTATCGGGGCGATGATGTCGTTCCTTTTCTGCGGTCTTACGATGAACGCCGTAGGCCGCGCCGCGAACCAAATGGTCAACGAAGTTCGCCGCCAGTTCAGGGAAAATCTCGGCATTATGCAGGGAACTTCCGATCCCGACTATGCGCGGTGTGTGGAAATTTCGACAAAGGCTGCCCAGCGCGAAATGCTGTTCCCGTCGCTTTTGGCGGTTGCAGCCCCCGTGATTACCGGACTGGTTTTGGGCGTTGCGGGCGTTATGGGTCTGCTCGGCGGCGCGCTTTCTTCGGGGTTTGTGCTCGCAATTTTTATGGCAAACAGCGGAGGCGCGTGGGACAACGCAAAGAAATTTATCGAGCAGGACAACTTCGGCGGCAAAGGCTCGGAAGCCCACAAGGCAGCGGTTATCGGCGACACCGTCGGCGACCCGTTTAAGGACACGTCCGGCCCGTCGCTTAACATTCTAATCAAGCTTATGAGTATGGTCGCAATCGTTATGGCGGGCGTGACCGTCGCATTCTCGATTTTCTAATCAGCTCAACAAAAATACAGATGGGAGTAAGAAAAATAGATGAAATCCAGTAAAATAAATCGCAGACAATTCGCGAAAACGGTTGCGGCTTCGGCGGCATTTGCGGCGTTCGCCCCGAATATTCTTTCGGCGGCGGAGGACAAAAAGCCCAAGCGGCAGGATCCGCACAAGGTCGATGCGGAAAATAACCCGTATGAGAAGAATCCGATGAACATTGCATTTGTGGGCACGGGGCTTATGGGCGGGCAGAATATGCGCATAACCCTCGACCAGTTGAAGCAGCGTTGCGTAGCAGTCTGCGATGTCGACTTGGATTACGGCAGGAAAAACCAGTGCAAATACGCGCCCGACGCCCCGCTTTTTATGGACTACCGCGAAATGTTCGCGAAAATGGCGGGCAAAATCGACGGCGTGGTGGTTTCGACGCCCGACAACTCGCACTTCGCAATCGCGATGGAGGCGTTGAAGCACAAAATCCCCGTGTTTGTGGAAAAGCCGCTTTGCTATTCAATCGAGCAGGTCAGGCTTTTGACGCAGGCGGCGGCAAAGGCGGGCGTGCCAACGCAGATGGGCAACTTCGTCCACAGCGCATGCGGCATAGACTATGTGCGCGAATATGTCGACGCGGGCGTTATCGGCGAAGTCAAGGAGGTCTTTGCTTGGACGTGCCGCCCGCTGGTAGACGTAAATCAGACTCCGCGGGGTTGGAGGGTTTGGCCGAAGCCCGAGCCGATTCCGCCTACGCTCGACTGGGACAAGTGGCTTAACACCACCGAATACAACGACTATTATTCGGCGATTGTCCCGCTTAATTGGCGCAGGTTTTTCAAGTTCGGCAGCGGCTCGCTCGGCGACATCGGCTGCCACATTCTGGACGTGCCCATTACGGCGTTCGGGCTGCCCGCGCCGTCGAGGGTCAAGTCGCGCCAGCGCGGAGGAACTTCGCTTTGCGTGCCCTTGCAGGATTGCGTTGAATACTATTTCGATACGAGCAAATTCGGCAAGCCTATGAAAATTTCGTGGTTTAGCGGCGTGCTAAAACCCGACGCGCAGGGTAATTTTCCCGCGGGCTACGACAAGTCGTTCCTGCCGCCGCTGCCGAAGGAATTTACCGATATGCGCCGCGACTACCGCCACCTCTCGGCGGACGGTATGTTCATTGTGGGCACGGAGGGCGTTTTGTATTCGCCCGTTATGCACCTTATGGGCAAGCCCGTCGTTCTGCCGAAGTCTCGCGCGGCGGTGGCAAAAAGTTTGGATAAGCGCACGGCGGGGTTCGCGAACAAAAACCACCTGCTAAACTTCCTCGAAGGCATTGCAGGCGACGTTAAAATGTGCAATTCGGACTTTTCTGTCTCGGGGCCTCTCAGCGAAATTATCCAGCTTGGCAACGTCACATTGCAGACGGGGCGCGACATCGTTTGGGATTCGAAGAACCTCAAATGCGTCGGCGACCCCGAGGCGGACAAATTCGTCTCGCCGAAAATGCGCCCCGAATATATGCCCAAGGGGATATAAATTCCGATGTCGAAATTTGCGGCGCGGGCGCGGGCGTTTGCGCGGGCGTTTTCGGTTTCGGAAGCGTTGCCGCGCGGCGGCGGGTTTTAGCTTTCGCCCGAGCGCGGAATTTCCGCAAAAACGCGAGGGCAGGGCGGCGAAGCAGTTTTCGACAAATGAATACACAAAAAATGCCCCGAAAAACTCGGGGCGTTTTTTTTGAATGCGGATTCGAAAAAAACTCGACGATTTTTACTGCTTTTGATCGGGCGATTCGGATGCGTTGCCATCGGATTCGCTCGCGCAACAGCAGTCGGATGTTTGCGCGGCTTCGGCGGATTTTTCACCTTTCGCGCAGTCGCAACGACAGTCGGATTTCTTTTCCTGCAAGATGTTTTTGATATCTGAAAGCTTGTTGAAAATGCCCACAATCAGGTAGAGCAGTTCAATCCAGATTCTGAAAACAACCATTGCTATCGGGGTAGCAATGAATATCGTGAAGACTCCGCCGCCGAAGTTTTGCGACATTTCTGAAATGCCCTGCAATACGCCCCAAACCGCGATGAGCGTGATTCCGATTCGGTAAATCCAAAGCAGAATCGACGACAAAAACAGTTCGTCGAGCGAGTAGAATTTTTTGACGATTTCGTTCATTGAGTTTCCTTTCATTCGATTTAAATTACAGATATAATAAACCCGTTAGCGCACACAAGACAATTAAAAAGGCAATTAATTTTTAAACGGAGTCGATAAATAGAATTATCGACGAAAGCCCGTTGTCCCAGGTGAAGCGTTTGATTGTGCCTTTTAGCTCGGCGGGCGCGGGCGGTTTCGCGTATTTGTCGAAGAACGTTTCGGCGCGCCATTGGGGCACAATCACGACAATGCTGCCGCCGTCGACGGGTTTGCCCCAGCTCGATTTCGCGTCGACAGTTTCGCACACAAAACAGACGTAGTTGCCCGTAATTGAAATATCAAGCGGCTTCGCCGAAACGACCGAAAGCTTTGCAGTCGTCCCCACGAGCGTCTGCCCGCGCAGAAAATAATACGCCGCCGATTGCGGCGAGACCGCCGCGGCATTTGCTAAAATCGCAGAACTCAAAACAAACAGAACTGCCGAAAATAAACGAAGCACTTTCATGAAGACATTATCGACAAATAGCCGTCAAACGTAATTTGAAACAGAATAAAAAGCGGATGATAAAAAATAAAAATATTTTGATTGCATTTCAGATAAAAAAACGGATTATTGGGAGGATAATGTCCGTTTGAATTGTGCCAAAACACAAAACGGAGCAAAAACGATAGGAACACGCGGGCGACACACCCTCGCGAGCTTTGACGGTTTTGCTTCCAGCCCAGACGGATACGAGCAGGGAGAGATGACGGAGTTGGTCGAACGTGCTCGATTGGAAATCGAGTGTGCCTCAAAAGGGTACCGGGGGTTCGAATCCCCCTCTCTCCGCGTTTTAAATTTCACACGAACCCGTGTGAAATTTTTTTTACCCATTCGCCGCCAACCCGCGCCGCAAGCGGCTTCGCGAGACACAATCATTTAACACGGTTCGTGTTTTCATTCTGTGTTCCGCGCCTCCCCGCGCCCAAAATCGTGGCGTTTTTCGCCCCACATCGTTCCACAGTGTGAAATTTTTATCAACAACTTACGACGCTAAATTATGGGGTATTTTGACCGCAAATGCCATAAGGGCTACTTAAAGTTTGGGGGAAGCAAATAGGAGTCAACTTGAAGACGCAGGGGCAATTCCTGTGTGTTCATCAATCCCAATGATTGATGGACATTCATAGTTTAGCTGCTCTTTCTGCCTTTGAGAGTCCCTTTTGTGTATTGGGATAACCGATATCGAGATGAAAGAGATTGTTTCTAATTTTTGCAAATCAACCGATACGCTTAAAAGACTTGATGATTACCTTCCGAATGTGAAATTATCCGAAGACGAGAAAAACACGATTTGCATTTTTAGCATTGAATAGACTACTAGATAATCCCCAATGGCTTGATTTAACCTATGGGTGGAAACTATCCCGATTAGAGGGCGTTATTGCGAATCTTGATTCTGCAATTTATAGAATTACCGTAGGATTGTGTATTAGGATTAAAATACAACCGTAGACTATCTCGAAAAACGAGCAATGCGCCCGCGTACAAAAACGGAGCGCATTGCTTTGTTTTTTTGCAACAGTTTTATACGGTCAGATTTATTTTAAAACCCCATTGCTTTTGCAACTCCTTTGCCGTAGTCGGGGTCGGCTTTAAAGCAGTTTTCTATATGGCGTTTTTTTATAAATTCGGGAGCGTCGCCCATTGCCCTTGCTGTGTTTGCAAAAAGCCGCGCCTGTTGTTCAGGCGTCATCGAGCGAAAACGCCTGCCGGGCTGTGAATAGTAGTCGTCGTCATCTTCGCGGAAATTCCAAGAGTCGCCATCGCCGTCTACTGGGGTACTCGGGCCGCGATATTCTGGCTGTTCTTGCCAAGCTCCATACGAATTTGGCTCGTAGCCCGTTTTGCCGCCGTAGTTGCCGTCTACACGCATTTTGCCGTCGCGCGAATAGCCGGTTACGGGGCAGCGCGCCTTGTTTACGGGAATTTGATAGTGGTTTACACCAAGCCTATATCGCTGGGCGTCTCCGTATCCGAACAGCCTTGCCTGCAACATTTTATCGGGCGAAAAGCCAATGCCGGGCACTACGTTTGCGGGGTTAAACGCCGCCTGTTCAACGTCCTGAAAATAGTTTTCTGGGTTTCTGTTTAGCTCCATTATGCCCACTTCTTCTAGCGGAAATTCATCGGTATACCACTCTTTTGTTAGATCGAAAGGATTATACGGCATTTTCTTTGCCTGCTCTGTTGTCATTGTTTGTATGCAAAGCTTCCACTTTGGGAAGTCTCCCTTTTCGATGTGCTCAAAAAGATCGCGCTGGTTGCTGTCTCTGTCTTTTGCTATCACGCGCTCGGCTTCTTCGTCGGTTAAAAACTTTATCGGTTGCTGGCACACCCAATGAAACTTCACCCAAATAAGCTCGTTTTTAATATTGTACATACTGAATGTATGGCTGCCGAAACCGTGCATATTGCGGTACGAGGCGGGTATCCCGTCGTCGCTCATAGTTATTGTAATTTGGTGCAATGCCTCGGGCAGACTTGTCCAAAAATCCCAATTATTTTTTGCGGAACGTAAATTTGTTTTAGGGTCGCGCTTAACGGCGTGGTTTAGGTCGGGGAAATGGTGCCCGTCGCGGATAAAAAACACGGGAGTGTTATTGCCGACCAAATCCCAGTTGCCCTCTTCGGTGTAAAACTTTACGGCAAATCCGCGAATATCGCGTTCGGCGTCGGCAGCCCCGCGTTCGCCCGCCACAGTAGAAAAGCGAACAAAAACATCGGTTTTTTTGCCTATTTCGGAAAACAGCTTTGCCCTGGTATATTTTGTTATGTCGTGCGTTACGGTAAAAGTTCCAAACGCACCCGAGCCTTTTGCGTGCATACGGCGTTCGGGAATAACCTCGCGGTTAAAGTTTGCCATCTTCTCCTGAAACCAAACATCTTCCATCAACATTGGGCCGCGCGGCCCTGCTGTGCGCGAGTTTTGGTTGTCCGCAATGGGACGGCCGAAATTGTTTGTTAATTTATCCTTTTTTGCTTCGTTCATTGGTATCCTTTCTGATTTTGATAATTTTGCTAAACGAGCTTTACTTTGCCTGAAAATAGCACCCTTATATGCTTATCGAACACGGTTTCAACCCAAAAAGTTGTGGAATAAGGTGTTTCTTGTAATTTGTTTTTCATAGTTTTACTCCGCATTCTACGAGTAGTCTTAATCTATAATTTTCAAAGTTTCTATAACCGTATGCTCGACGTTGTATCAGTTTCATTTTCCTATGGAAGCTTTCAGTTATTTAGTTGTTTTTCGTAAATCTCCACATTCGGATTATCGCCGCAAACCAGTTGCCTATTGTCTTTGTCGAGTCACCAAACCTCATTTCTGGCAGCTTTTCGAGGGAGCCTTTGCCGTCGATATTAAAACCGATGTGTTTTTACTGTCTCCGGAATAGTAGGCGATGTAGTGGACGTCTCCGATTTTAGTGGCGTTTGCATTGCCTGCATCGTATCCGACCGCGCTCGCAAATGCGATTATTTCGGGGGATGGCCAGTCGAGCGGATTCCCGAAAATTTTGTCGGCTCCAACAACCCTGCGCTTTAACATGCCCCTCGCGCGCTGATAATAGTAATTGCTTATGAGCCCCGTTTTTTCGTCGTATATGAGGCTCGGCGTCGAGATTAATACGTCGGTTATATTCGTCCTCTTTTTAGTCCACGTTTTCCCGTAGTCTTTCGACTCAATCTGAAATTGGGCGCGCTGGGTGGATTCTTTCGCGTGCTCTATACGCGCAATTACAATTATTCTGCCGTCGCCGATATATGCCGCCGATGGCTCGGTAGTCCAGCCGATGTTGTCAAGTTCGGACTCTACGGTCTTTTGGACCCACGTTTTTCCATTGTCGGAACTTACGAGCGTCCCCCATGCGTTTCTGGCGTTTTCGCCGTAATTCCCCGTAAACCATAGAGCCATGAGCCCGACATTTGGCACATGGAATATGTCGGTAATTTGCATAGGCATTGGATTGAGCTTCGGGGTTGAAATATGCGTAAAATTCACGCCGTCGGCCGTTCGATAGAGCTTGTGTATGCGGTTTTTGCCTTGGAATCTAATCCACAGCAACATGTTTCCGTTTTTGTCCAACCCCTTGCCTATGGGGACTTCACCGTATTCGGGGTTCGCCGACACAACGTGCGGCTTCGACCATGTTTTCCCCCCGTCTTCCGACACGCGCGCATAAGACTCGCGTTTTCCCTCTCCGATACTGTGTGCTTTGCCGACACTGTAAACGCATACGAGTTTGTTTCCAAGAGCCTGCATCATCGGCCACGAGTTGTATCCCTGCGCCGTTTCAACCGGCATGGGCTTTGACGGATCCACAACGGGGGTAATTTTGATTGCGACGAGGGCTGTGGGATGTTCAAATGTATCGGACGGGTCGGAGGTCTTGCGTTCTATTCTTATTTTAACTGGCAGACCCGATTTTGCCGGATAGCAGGATTCCAATTCTATTTTTTTGTTTCTGAACGGAGTTCCGGGGATTTTCCCTCTTACGAAGGAGCTTTTAATTTTATTTGTCTCCTTTCCCGACGTCGGGTCTATCTGCGACGATACGGCTCTGTAAACATCTTCTTTCGAATCGTCTGCATTTTCGAGCGGAGCCGTCACAATTTCTATTTTTAATCCGCGGAATCCCTCGGGCATTTCTTTTAGCACCGCTTCGACAGATTCGTCGGTTTTGCCGGATAGAATCCATGCTTGGTCATTTCCGGAATCGGTTTTGATTGTTTTTTTGTAAGGGTTTCCGTCTGCGGCGCAAATGTTTTGCGGATTTATTTTTATTTCGTTCACGATTCCACCTCTTGCGTATGAGGTGCAGTCAACGGCGAGGATAATGGCCGATACCGTCATTATGCCTGTAAATATTTTCGAGCGTTTTTTATTTACCATAAAACGGAGATTCAGTAGCTTAGTTTCGTATTTTATACGCGCTTGTAAATGCCCAGATGTGTGCATCAAACAGGTTCGGATTCTATTTAAAGAACATATCCATTGTCAAGGTGAAAACGGCAAGGCCTGTAAAGGTAACATCGATGACTATCCCGAATTCTATGATAAGCCTGCGGACGTCGGGGGATTTCCCAAGGGCGATTTCCGACGCAAAACTTGCTCAATATCAAAACTTCGGGAGTTGACTACGACAATATCCTCCATCTTATATCCGAAATTTCCTCTCCTGATAACCGAATTCCGCGTATTTAAAACTTGAATTTTTTCTCGGGGGGGGGTATTTTTGTCCACGATGGATACAAAAAAATTCGCTAAATACCTGTTGTCGGTCTTCCTGACTGTCGCGGGCGCGTGTATTTTGTCGTATAGCGTGTATACGGCGTTAGTTTTGGGCGATTTTTCCCATCTTGAAGAAAATGCAATAGTAGAAAACTTTCAGGTTATTTTGCTTGCGGTGGTATGTCTTGCGTTTGTGTGCTATTTGTTCCTCAAAGGTGTTAAATACCGTGCGATATTGGCATTTTTTGCATTCTTGTATTATTCGTTCATAATGCGCGAACTCGATTTTGAAAATTTCGGTCTGGACGAACGCATAGTATTTTTCTTCGACGGCGTCGGGCGCAACACGATTGCGGTTGTCGTCTTTACCTCGATATTTTTGTGGTCTATTTGCACCGACTTCAAAGGCTATTTACGTGAAGCTCTCAAAATAACGTTTTCGAAATGGGGCGCGCTTATGTTGCTGTTTTTGATTTTCGTTGCCATCGGACAAATCTTCGAGCACATATGCACGGGCGGAATGGCGAATTTGGGAGAGGAAGTTCCCGAAACCGTCGGCTATCTCGGGTTTGCCCTTTGTGCAATCGACCCGCTCGGAATGCTGAACAAACTGCTGGTCTTCGAAAAATCTTCAAGCTAACGGCAAAAAGGATATGTCCATAACCGCAAATTTTACGCCGAAAAGATATTTTGTTTCTTTTTGGCGTTTGTGTTTTTTGTGGGGTGCAACAGCCGCGAAACGCCCGAAAATTACATAGATTTCGGAACCCGCGCATACGGCGTCATCAATTTCTACCCCGACCGACTCGCCGATTTCTGCGTGAACGTCGATGTCAAGCCAGCGGTCAACCAGATAGAGCTCCACCCGTTTTTCGCGCAGAGAAACGCGCTCGAAAAAATGGCGGAAAATTTCGATATCTGGAACTTCCGCCTAAGCGACGCCGAAATGGCGGAAATCGACACCCTCGACTTGGGGCACAGCTAAATCATAGAGCATTTTTCGTCCAAAACCGTAAAAAGGCTCAACGGCTAGAAAATCCACGAATAATATAAAAAATAATTTTTTTGCAACATTTTGTATTGCAAAAAAATCTGGCGTTACGGGCAAAATCGCCGCGTTTTTTTGTTTGAAAATAAAAACAAAAAACGCGTCCGAAAACAGCTTCGAGCGCGTTTGCCTTTTTTTCGCCGAACGGGCAGTGGGGGTCAGAGTCTTTCGATAACCTCGATAGTTTTGTCCGTCGCGCCCTCGTTTTGCCTGTGCCATTCGACCGCGCATTGCGACATTAATTTGCGCGCGCCGTCGTCGAAGGCAAGCTCGGCAATCTGCGCCACCGCCTCTTCGGGGGTGAATACGCGCCGCGCCGCCCCCGCGGATTCGAGCTTTTGGCAGACCATCTTGAAGTTCGTCATATTCTGACCGTAGACGACGGGCACTCCCGCCGCAGCAGCGTCGATTGGCGACTGCCCCCCGACGTGCCCGAACAGACTTTTGCCCACATACGCCAAGTCGGCAATCGAAGTGAGCATACGCAATTCGCCCGTCGTGTCGGCAAGGTAGATTATCGTGTCGGGTTCTGCCTGTTTTCGCTCGGTGCGCACACAGTTTTTAAATTCTGCTATTTCGGGTTTGATTTCGTTGCGGCGTTCGGCGTGGCGCGGAACGAGCAGCAGACGGCAGTCGAGCCCCCTCTCGCGCAGGGTTTTCATTGCCCCGACGAGCATTTTTTCCTCGCCCTTCCACGTCGACGAACCAAGCAGCACAAACGACTTTTCGCCGAATCCAAGCTCGCGGCGCAGGCGCAGCTTTTCGTCTTCCGAAACGCCCGCCGAGGGAGTGTCGAATTTGATATTCCCTGTCAAAATTAGTTTGTTTTTATCAATTCCCAACTTTTCGAAACGCCTCGCGTCGGACTCGTTCGAGACGCAGATTTTCGCGAACTTTTCGAACATTCTGCGCGCGAAAAACGGAACTTTTGCGTAGCGCGAAAAACTGCGGTCGGAAAGCCGCGCGTTAATCAACACCGCGGGAACGCCTCGCGTTTTCGCCGCGTGCAGGTGCTCGGGCCAAACTTCGCCCTCCATTAAAACGGCGATGTCGGGGTTTATTTTGTTCCACGCGCGGCGGTTGAAAAGCCAGAAATCGAGCGGAAACACCGCCGAGGCAAAGCAGTCGTTTTTGTATTTGTCCTTCAAAAGCGCGTAGGCGGTGCTTGTCGTCGTCGTTATGACGACTTCGTATTTGCCCGATTTTTCGAGCTTGCGCACAAGCGGCATAACCGCGTCGACTTCTCCGACGCTTACGGCCTGCAACCACACGCGCTTTTTGCCCGCGGCCTTCGGCGGCAGCTTTGGCATACAGCCGAAGCGGTGCGAAAAATCCCGCGCATAGCCGCCGCGGCGCAGCATTCGCAGCCCGTAATACGGAAACATCGCCGCGAACGCGGGCAGGAAGAAAAGTCTGTAAAGCCAAATCATTTTAGTCGACTTTTTCGAGGACGATTGCGGTGTTTGCGCCGCCGAAGCCGCTGCTTAGCGAAACCGCGATTTTCGGGGCTTCGAATTTCGTCTGCGTGAGAATGTTTAGCGATTGCGCCTCTTCGTCGAGTTCTGTTATGTGCGCCGAGGCGGGCGTAAAGCCCTCCTTCATAGCCAGCGCGCAGAACGCCGCCTCCATAACGCCCGCAAGCGAAAGCCCGTGCCCCGTGATTGCCTTCGTGCTGCTTATTGCCGCGCGCGCGGTTTCGCCGAAAACTTTCTTGATTGCTTTGAGTTCCGCCTTGTCGCCAATCGGCGTCGAAGTCGCGTGGGCGTTTATGTAGTCGACCTGTTCGGGCGAAATTCCCGCGCGGGCAAGCGCAAAGTTCGCCGCGTTCACAACTCCCTCGCCCTCGGGGTGCGGAATCGCAACATTGTAGCCGTCGCTCGCCTGACCCCAGCCCTTGATTCGCGCATAGACTTTCGCGCCGCGCGCGCGGGCAACATCTTCGTCCTCGACAACCATAACGACGCTTCCGCCGCAGCCGACAAAGCCGTTGCGCTTTTTGTCGAACGGGCGCGACGCCGTTTCGGGGTCGGGGTTTGTGCTTAGAGCGCGCATTCCCGCAAAGGGCAGGAGGGTGCGGTAGTCGCCGTCTTCGCCGCCTACGACAAACATGCGCTTTTGGCGGCCCGAGACGATTTCCTCGAAGGCGAACCCGAGCGCGTGCGAGCTGCTTGCGCACGCCGACGCGAATCCGCAGCTTGCGCCCTTAATCTTGAACGCCGACACCAGATTGAACGAGAGCGTTCCGACAATAGAGCTTACAATCCCGAACGGATTCGTGCGGCTTACGCTGCTTGCGTCGAGGCGTTTCATATTCTCGTAAAGCATCATCGTCGAACCCGCCGACGCGGTGTAAATGCCGGTCTCGGGGTTCGAAACGTCCGCGTCCGAAAGCGCGGCGTCCTCGATAGCCTGTTTCATGGCGCAATACGCGAACAGGCAGTGCGGGGCAAACCCGCGCAGAACGTCGCGGCGCACGCGGTATTGCGGCGGATACGTCCAGTCCTCCTGGTCGTAGCTCGACGTGTCGAAATTCTTGATCGTGCCCACGCACTTGACGGGAATCGAATCGCCCTCGAACGGCGGGTAAACTTCGATTCCGTTTTTTAGATTCACGAGCGAGTCCTTCACTTCTGCGTAGTCGTTGCCGATACTCGTTATAAAACCAAGACCTGTAATTACGGCGTTTTTCATTTTGTTCTTTAAAATAGTTTTCGATAAATTGTATTTATTTTAGATAGTCGAACGTAAGCGTCAGCGATTCCGCCATCGCCGCCTTCTGTCCGCCCACAAGCAGCTTGCCCGAAAACACCGCCACGGGATAGCGCAGCTTTTCAACCTTCACCTTGAAGTCGAAGACTTCGTTGGGGCGGCAGATGCGCTGGCAGCGGCAACCGTCGGCGGAAATGAAAAATATTTTCGAGGCGTCTACTTTGCCGCCGATTGCGGGATTGTCGCTTTTAAGCAAATACAATACCCCGAGCTGCCCGAGCGTTTCGAGCATAAGAGTTCCCGGAAAAACGGGATTGCCCTTGAAATGCCCCTCGAAGAAAACTTCGTCTTCGCGCACGGTGTAGCTGCCCGTCATTTCGTCGCCGTCGATTTCGGCGTTGTCGATAAACAGAAACGGGGGCTGCTGCGGCATTGCCGCGAGAATTTCGTCTTTTGTGATTTTTTTCGGTTCGCTCATAAAAATAAAATGGAGTTTACAGCATATTGTTTCGCATTGCCGCAAATACTAATTGTTGGGCAAAGCCCGCGTATAGAGGGAATTTTTCGGAGGCGAAGGCGCGGATTTTTTTCGGGTCGTTTCCCGTTCCGTAAAGGCGCGACATCGCTTGTCGAATCCATGTGTCAACGGGGAACGCCTCGAAGCGCGAACACCCGAAAAGCAGAATGCAATCGGCTACTTTTTCGCCTATTCCCGAAAGCGAGACGAGGTATTTTTTCGCCTCGGCATACGGCATTTCGCGCAGCCATTCTGGGTCGAACTTGTCGGCGGAAATTTTCTTCGCCGATTCGCTCAAATATTTTGCCCGAAATCCCAGCTTGCATTCCAGAATCTCCGATACGTCGGAACGCGCGAGTGTTTCGAAGTCGGGCATAGCGTAGAATCCGCCGTCTATTTTGCGCCCGAATTTCCGCGACAGAGCCGCCACACACTGCTTTATTTGCACAATGCGCTTGCTCGAAGAGCATATGAATGCGACAATAGCCTCGGACGGATTCTGGCGCAGAATGCGCAGCGTCGGATAGATTTCGAGAGCGCGCAAAAGGTGAGGGTCGCCCGAGCTTGCAAGTGCCGCTCGGATTTTACCGAAGTCGTTTTCGCTCCCGACATACTCGCGGAACTTTTCGAGTTTTTTTTCCTCCGTGACCTTCGTTCTTTTTCCCTTTTCCGCGGGGAAGGCCACCCAAAGCCGCCCGCATTCGTCGAGCTTTGCGCGGGCTGCGATACCGCCGAAAACGCCCTCGAACTCAGTCTGCACACCCGTTTCGTTCCATGTAAACGCCTGCCCCCCGTCGATGGTTTCGCGCCAGTCGCGCGGCGTCCAAACCGATTCGTCGACTTTTCGGAATTCGCCCCACGGGGTTCTTCTGTCGTCCGCTCTACCCATTTCGCATCGAAAAAATCCGCTCAAATCTTCGCGCCCGCCCGTTATTTTGAGGCGGCGGACGGCACGGAACTAGCCGTAACCGAGCCTTGCGGTGTCGCTTGCTGTTGCGGCTCTTTCAAGCTCCAAAGCCACGAATGTTTTTCTGTAAGCGGCGTGCCGTCGGGCGAGAATACTTCGATTTTCCACGCCAGAACTTTTTCGTCAACAAACTTCGCGTCCGCGCCGGTTATTCCGAGCACGAGCTCGCGCAAAAGCGTCGTGTTGTCCGGAACATCGAAAGTCCATTCGCGCGGCACTGGATACGCATTCGAATGCACCCAAAGCTTTATTTTCGTCCCAGCCAGAATGTCTTTGCAGTAGGTTTCGAACATCACAAAAAAGTATAGCCCGTCTCGCGAATTTTTGTCGGTGCGCAGAAAGAGTCTGCCGTGCCCGAATTCTTTGCCCGTAAAAATTTCGTAAATCGAGCGCGTTTCGGCGTCGGTCATCTCCTTGAAATTTACGTCCGAAATCAGCGGGTCGTTTTGCGGATTCGAGATTGATTCTTCGAATTCGGCCTTGGCGCGTTGTTCTTTCGATTCTCCGCCCGCGCACGCGCACAAAACGGCGCAAAGCACAAGCAGCGCAAAATTTTTTACAATCATCATAAACAGTCCGATATTTTGGACAAGCGGGACGAATCGTCAAGCCTAACTTGCGCAGATAATAAACTCTTCGGCGGCAAAAAATGATTGAAAATTTTTGCGCCTTCGACATTTTATACCGACATGAAAATCGCATCTAACCGTTTGATTGTGGCGGTCGGCTTGGCCGCCATTTCAGTGCTTTGCGCCTGCGCGCCTAAGTCCGACAAAAAAGTCGTGCGCATAGGACACTTTCCGAACATTTCGCACGCTCAGGCACTCGTTGCACACCAGCTTTCGCGTCAGGGCAGGGGCTGGTTCGAGGCGCGAATGGGCGACGACGTGAAAATCGAATGGGCGTTGTTTAACGCGGGTCCAAGCGCGATGGAGTCTCTCATTTCGGGTGCGGTCGATATCACCTATGTAGGCCCAAGCCCCGCAATCAACGCATTCGCCCGCACGGACGGAGAGGACATCAGAATTGTCGCGGGCTCTGCCGACGGCGGTGCGTCGCTTGTCGTAAATCCCGCAAAGAACATAACAAAACCCTCCGATTTCAAGGGCAAACGCATCGGCACTCCGCAGCTGGGCAACACGCAGGACGTCGCCTGCCGCGCATGGCTTGTCGAAAACGGGCTGAATGTAACCCTCACGGGCGGCGACGCATTTGTCATTGCAACCCCGAATCCCGAGCAGCTCTCGCTTTTCAGGCGCGGCGCGCTCGACGCCGTATGGACGGTTGAACCGTGGGTAACTCGCTTGCTCGACGAAGCGGGCGCAAAAATCTATCTCGAACAGAAAGACACCGTTACGACAGTTCTCGTTTCGGGCGTAAAGCTCATCAAAGAGCGTCCCGATCTCGTCGAAAAATTCATCTCGGCGCAACGCGAGCTTACCGAGTGGATTAACAAAAATCCCGCCGAAGCCCAAAAGCTTGCCCATGCCGAGTTGCAGACTCTGACCGGAGGGAAAATTCCGTTCGAGCTCGTTAAAAAGGCTTGGGGACGTCTGACGTTCACCTCCACCGCCAACCGCAAGAGCCTGCGCGATTTCGTCGACAGTGCATACAATTGCAGATTGCTCAAAACCGACGTCGACATCACAAACCTTTTCTTCGAAAAATCCGAAAACAAGAAATGAGTCTACACAAGGAACTTGAAAATATAACCGCAAAGCTTTCGGTCAAAAACGTCTCGAAAGCTTTCGATTCCGCGCAGGGCAGGGTTCAGGCTCTCGAAAACGTCTCGCTGAGTGTCAACGAGGGCGAATTCGTCTGCTTGGTAGGCCCAAGCGGCTGCGGAAAATCAACGCTTTTAAATTTGGTGGCGGGCTTGGACAAACCAGACTCGGGCGAAATCCTCGTCGAAAACGATCCCGTTGTAGGTCCCGGTCGCGACCGAATGGTGATGTTTCAGGAGCACGCGCTCTTCCCGTGGCTGAACGTCATAGACAACGTTATGTTCGGACTTAAACTCAAACCGAATCTGACCGATCCCGAGCGCAGGGAAGTCGCCAAATTCTATTTGCATTTGGTCGGGCTTGACAACTTTGCAAAAGCATCCGTCCACGAGCTTTCGGGCGGAATGCGCCAGCGCGTCGCCCTTGCCCGTTCGCTTGCGCCGAACCCCAGAATCCTGCTTATGGACGAAACTTTCGGCGCGCTCGACGCCCTCACGCGCGAGCAGCTTTACGGCGAAATCCAGCAAATTTGGCAGAAGCGCAAAAAGACGATTCTCTTCGTCACCCACAATATCCGCGAGGCCGTCTGCTTGGGCGACCGCATTGTGCTTTTCTCGCCCCACCCCGGACGCATCGTCAGAACGTTCGATATCGGACTTCCGCGTCTGCGCGACATCAACGACCCCGCCCTCACTTCTTATGCGTCCGAGATTACCGCCACCCTAAAACACAGCATTGGCAAGGAGGTCGCCGAATGAAAAAGGAAAACATTTTTCGCATTTTGCTAAGCGTGGGCACATTCGCCGTCCTGCTTTTGGCTTGGGAAGTCGCGGTTTCGCACTTCGGACTTTTGCGACACAGTCTGCCCGCACCATCGCAGGTTGCCGCCTACCTGTGGAATTCCACAATCGACCTCACTTTGCCCTCCGCCGTTTGGGTTACGCTTAAACGCCTGCTCTTGGGTTACGCAATCGGTATTTTTGTGGGCATTCCCCTCGGAATGTTGTGCGCGCGTTTCAACATCTTCAACGACACTCTCGGCGTCTTCGCCCTCGGCTTGCAGGCATTGCCGAGCGTCTGCTGGGTTCCGCTTGCAATCATCTGGTTTGGACAGACCGAGATGGCTATGCTATTCGTCGTAGTTATGGGCACGGTTTGGTCTATGATTTTGGCGACAATGCACGGCGTCAAAAACATTCCGCCCATTTACCTGCGCGCCGCGAGCACTATGGGCTCGAAAGGACTTCACGCGTGGATTCACGTTGTTTTGCCCGCCTCATTTCCCAGCATTCTCGGCGGAATGAAGCAGGGCTGGGCTTTTGCGTGGCGTTCGCTTATGGCGGCGGAAATCTACGTCACTATTTTGACGGGGTTCGGACTTGGACAGCTTTTGCACTACGGGCGCGAGCTTATGGATATGAATCAGGTAATCGGCGTGATGTTCACTGTCATTCTCATTGGGCTGCTTGTCGACAAAGTCCTTTTCTCTCCGCTCGAAGCCAAGCTTCGCCGCAAATGGGGCATCGACTAAAATCCCGCTGGGCGGGCTTCCATAGCGGGGGTTTTTACAAATTCGAAAGAGGCGGCGATTGCCAAAGGCAATTCCGCCTTTGACTATTAGTTAAAGTAATGTCTAAAAAGAATCCCAAGTAAACCCCCGAGCGCGGATTTTGCGTCCGCAAAATTCTTCCGCGCTTCCCCCTTCTGTTATACAAATACTACATTCTAAATTTGAAAGGTTTTCGAAAGAAAACCTTTTTGTTTTTTAGATTAGATTAAGAGGCGCACTCTCGTTGAATTGGCGAAGCCAAGAGCTGAGCGACGATAGGAGCGTTCTAAAATCTAATA